>Ga0182747_1000568_pt1 | contig 34429 bp, 35 predicted proteins | sample eDN3rd30CBELigBY_FD_128526 | JGI IMG/M metagenome (GOLD analysis project Ga0182747, IMG submission 128526) | Enriched backyard soil microbial communities from Emeryville, California, USA - eDNA 3rd pass 30_C BE-Lig BY (version 2) (version 2) | ecosystem: Environmental > Terrestrial > Soil >... | reverse complement strand
CGTCGTCGCCGCATCACCTGACGGTTTCGGGTCACGCGTGCACCGCTGCGGTGCCCAGGCGACCCGATTGCGAACGGTGGCCGGCGCGAGCGCGCTTTCGGGTCACGCGTGCACCGCTGCGGTGCTCAGGTGACCCGAAAACGAGGGTCAGCCGCCGAGGGTGATGGCGGCGTGGCCGTCCTCGGCGCCGCGCCGCCACTCGACGTCGACCTGCTCGCCGGGCTTCCACTGCCGGAGCGCGACCACCAGGTCGCTGGCGTCGCCGATCGGGTCGCCGTCGACGCTCGTGATGACGTCGCCCTGGTGCAGGCCGGCCGCTGCGGCCGGTGAGCCGTCTTGCACCATCGTCAGCTGGGCGCCGCCCTTCACCGACATGAGCTCGGCGGCGGCCGGGCTGAGGTCGACGGCCCGGACCCCGAGCCAGGCGCGGCGGACCGCGCCGTCGTCGCGGAGGCCGCGGGCGGCAGCCATGGCGTCGTCGGCCGGCACGACGACCGCCAGGTCCTCGGCGCCGGATCCGTCGAGGACGATGCCCACCAGGCGGCCGTCGGCGTCGACGACGATGCCGCCGGTGGCGTCGTCGGGCACCGCCCGATCGAGCTGCACGGCGTCGTGCAGGACGATCGGCTTGACGGTGGTGCGCTGGCCGATGGCGCTGACCGACGCGGTGACCACCCGCTGCTGCGTGGTGCCGTCGGACGAGACGGACGCGGCGCCGATGACGGCCACGGCCTGACCGGCTTTGGCGTCGGTCGACCGGGCGGCGACGGGCGTGCCGCCCTCGCCCGTCACGATGAGGACCGTGATCCCCGTGGCGGCGTCGGCGCCGATGGTCTTGGCCCGGACGCGGTCGCCGTCGTGGTCGGTCACCATCACGGTCGTGGCGCCGGCGACGACGGGGGTGGCGACGGCGATGGTCCCGTCGTCGTCGAGGCGGATGCCCGTGCCCGTGGACCAGGTGCTGCCCTGCTCGGCCTCGACGTGGACGAGCGATGGCGCCAGGCGGGTGGCCAGTGCCTCGGACGGCACGCCGGCCGAGGCGAACACGGCGGTGGCGGTCGTCTTGGCCGCGGTGGGCTCGCCCTGTTCGACCACGACGCGCGTCGGCCGGGCGAACCACATGACGCCAGCGGCCACGAGCGCCCCGGCGAGCCCGGCGCTGGCCATGGCGACGACGACACGTGAGCCCCGGTGGGGCTGCGGAGCAGATGGCGGAGACCAGGCGGCCGGCGCGGGGACGCCGCCGGCCAGCTCCGAGGGGTGGCGCCACAGGCGGTCGTCGGGAGGCAGCGGCGGGGTCGTGTCGGGGCGTTCCTCCTCCCCTGGGTCATCGAACGCCATGGCTCGCCACGCTACCGATCGGCGCGTGCGGGTGGGCCGCGCCCCGCCCCGCCTACGATGACGCGATGACTGTGGACGCCGCGGCCACCTGGCCGCTGCCTCGTGGCGCCGACTGGCTTGCGTGCGCGCCTGGTCGGCTGCCGGTCGAGCAGGCGTCGTCGTGGGTCGTGACGCCGGCGACCGGTGCCTCGGTCACGTTCGTGGGCACCGCTCGCGATCACGCTGGCGACCGCACGGGCGTCCACCAGCTGGAGTACGAGGCCTACGACGAGCAGGTCGTCCCGGTGCTGGCCCGTGTCGCCGCGGCCACCCGGACGCGGTTCCCCGACGTGGTGCGCGTCGCCCTCTGGCACCGCACCGGCACCCTCGAGATCTCCGAGGCCGCCGTGGTCGTCGCCGTCTCGTCGGCCCACCGCGATGCCGCCTTCGAGGCCGCCCGTTGGGCCATCGACGAGGTCAAGGCCACCGCCCCCATCTGGAAGCGCGAGCACTGGACGGGTGGCCACGACGACTGGGGCCGCTGCGACCACCGGGCCGGCCACGACGTCGACGGCCTCCACCAGACCCCGGCGGTGGCGTCGTGAACATCCTCCTGTTCGTGCTGGTCCCGATCCTCGCCGTCAGCGCCTACGCCGGGTTCGTGTGGGCCCGCAACCGCGAGCCTTCCTCCGTCGAATCCGGCGTCGATGCGTTCCGGCGCGAGATGACCGCGCTGTCGCCCGACGCCGCGCCGGTCCAGCGCCGCCCCGATCGGGGCGGCCCCTCGGGTGGCGCACCCCGTCAGGCCCCCCGCCGACCGTCATCCGGTGACGGCAACCCGCCGGCGGGCGGTCGCTGATGGCCCGCGACCTCGCCATCGACCTCGGCACGGCGAACACCCTCGTCTACGCCAAGGGCCAGGGCATCGTGCTCAACGAGCCGTCGGTGATCGCGCTCAACCAGCAGACCGGCGACGTCTTGGCCATGGGGCAGGAGGCGTGGCAGATGATCGGCCGCACACCCGGCTACATCGTCGCGGTGCGGCCGCTGCGCCAGGGTGCCATCACCGACTTCGACGTGACGCAGCGGATGATCCGCCTGCTGCTGCAGCGGGCCGGGGTGTCGAAGTTCAACCGGCCCCGGGTCGTCATCTGCGTGCCGTCGGCCATCACCGAGGTGGAGCGCCGGGCCGTCACCGAGGCAGCGCGCCGGGCGGGGGCGGCCGACGCCCAGCTCATCGAGCAGCCCATGGCCGCCGCCCTCGGCGCCTACCTGCCGGTCAACGAGCCGGCCGCCAACATGGTCGTCGACGTCGGCGGCGGTACGTCCGAGACCGCGCTCATCAGCCTCGGTGGCGTCGTCGCCCTGCAGGCCGTGCGCGTCGGGTCGTTCGACATCGACGCCGCCATCCAGACCTTCATCCGCCGCGAGTACGGCATCGCCATCGGCGAGCGGACCGCCGAGGAGATCAAGGTCGCCATCGGGTCGGCGTGGCCGGTGCAAGACGACGTGAAGGCCGAGGTGCGCGGGCGCGACCTCATGAGCGGCCTGCCCAAGACCGTGATCCTGTCGCCGCAGGAGGTCCGCGAGGCCATCTCGGAGCCGGTCTCCTCCATCGTCGACTCGGTGATCGCCTGTCTCGGCGAGGCGCCGCCCGAGCTGGCCCACGACCTCATCGTGCGGGGCATGCACCTCGTCGGCGGCGGCGGGATGCTCAAGGGCCTGGCCCACCGACTGGCCGAGGAGACGGAGATCCCCGTCACCCTCGTGGACCAGCCGCTCGAGGCCGTGGTCCTCGGCGCCGGCCGCTGCATCGAGGCCTACGACCAGCTCCGCGTGATGTTCATGGGCGCCCGCGGCTGACGGCTTCCCGGTCCGCCGAGGCGCCGCAGAACGTGGAGGATCCTGGTCGCTCAGCGACAACGATCCTCCACGTTCCGCCACGGACCTCCAAGTTGGAGGATCTGGGTCACAGAGCGCCATCACCCTCCAAGTTGGAGGAACATGGTCGGGGGGGGGAGCGGGCTGACGGGTCCTGGCGGCTTGCGCCTGTCACGAGAACACGTTCCGGTCCAGGTATCTCCTGGTCCTGACTAGGGTGACCGCCACCACGCGGGTGTGGCCCGCCGTGGCGGTCCAGGGGACGAACAAGGGGTTGCCGGGTCTTGGCCCTGCTCGACGTACGTGACATCGAGGTGCGGTTCGGCGGGGTGGTGGCCCTCGACGGCCTGAGCTTCGATGTCGCCGCCGGGGAGATCTGCGCCCTCATCGGCCCGAACGGCGCCGGCAAGACCACCATGTTCAACGTGGTGAGCCGCCTCTACGAGGCCCAGGCCGGCCACGTGACCTTCGACGGGCAGGACCTGCTGGCGCTGCCGCCCCACAAGATCGCCAAGATCGGTGTGGCCCGCACCTTCCAGAACCTGGCGCTGTTCCCGGCGCTCACGGTGCTGGAGAACGTCATGGTCGGCGCCCACATCGAGGGCAAGGTCGGGTTCATCTCGTCGATGCTGCGGATCGGCTCGGCCACCGAGGAGAAGCGGCTCCGCTCGGAGTGCCGCGAGATCCTCGATCGCATGTCGCTCGGCCACCTGGCCGACCGGCCGGCGTTCGGCCTGCCCTTCGGCACGCTCAAGCGGCTCGAGTTCGCCCGCGCCCTGGCCTCACGCCCCAAGCTGCTGCTCCTCGACGAGCCGGCCAACGGCCTCACCCACGGCGAGGTCGACGAGCTCGGCGACACCATCAAGCACATCCGCGACGAGTTCGACCTCACGATCCTGCTGGTGGAGCACCACATGTCGATGGTCATGGCCATCTCGCACATGGTCGTGGTCATGGACTTCGGCCGGAAGATCGCCGAGGGCACACCGGACCAGGTGCGCGACGACCCGGTCGTCATCGAGGCCTACCTGGGGACGCCGGCCTGATGCTCCTCGAACTGCGATCCGTCTCCGGCGGCTACGGCCCGGTGAACGTCCTGCACGGGCTCGACCTCGGGGTCACCGAGGGCGAGGTCGGGGTCATCCTCGGGGCCAACGGCGCTGGCAAGACCACCACGCTGCGGGCCATCTGCGGGATGCTCGACGACATCTCGGGCGAGGTGTTCTTCGACGACCGCGACATCACCCGGGACAGCCCGCAGGCCACGGCGCGCAGGGGAGTCGCCCACGTCCCGCAAGGACGGGGCACCTTCGGCGACCTCTCGGTCGACGAGAACCTGCGGCTCGGCGCCATCACCCGCAAAGACGGCGGCGTCCGGTCCGACCTGGACCGCTGGTACGAGGCCTTTCCCCGCCTGGCCGAGCGACGCACGCAGGCCGCGGGGTCGATGTCGGGCGGTGAGCAGCAGATGCTCGCCATCGCCCGAGCCCTCATGAGCCGGCCGCGGCTCCTGCTGCTCGATGAGCCGTCGCTCGGCCTGGCGCCGCTCATCACCCGTGACCTGTTCGCACGCCTCGGCGAGATCAACCGCACCGAAGGGCTGACCATGCTGATCGTGGAGCAGAACGCCGGGCTGGCGCTCGAGATCGCCCAGCGCGGCTACGTCCTCGAGACGGGGAGCATCGTCGCCCAGGGCACCGCCGAGGAGCTCGCGGCCGACGAAGACGTCCGCAAGGCGTACCTGGGGTTCTGATGGACGCGCTCAACGACAGCCTCTTCGTCACCCAGTTCCTGAACGGCATCGGCCTGGGCGCGGTGTACGCGTCGGTCGCCCTCGCCCTCGTGATCATCTACCGCACCACGGGCCTGCTGAACTTCGCCCAGGGCGAGATGGCCCTGTTCTCCACCTTCGTCACCTGGTGGCTCACCGAGCGCGGTGTGGCCATCTGGCCGGCGCTGCTCGGCTCGATGGTGTTCTCGTTCTTCGCCGGTGCCGCCATCGAGCGGCTCATCATCCGGCCGGTCGAGAAGTCGAAGAACCAGCTCAACCTCGTGATCGTCACGCTGGGCCTGTTCCTCGCCATCAACGCCGTCTGCCAGCTGCTCTTCATCAAGCCCGGTCAGGACCAGGTCCTGATGCCCCTGATGTTCCCGGGCGGCAAGCTGAACCTGATCGTCATCGACATCCCGTGGGCCATCGTCGGCCGAGCCGCCGTGCTCGCCGTCGAGTGCGCGGTCCTGTACCTGCTGCTGCAGAAGACCAAGATCGGGCTGGCGCTGCGGGCCGTCGCCTCGAACCCCGAGTCGTCCCGCCTCGTCGGCATCAATCCGGGCACCATGCTCATGCTCGGGTGGGGCATCGCTGCTGTGCTGGGCGCCGTCGCCGGCACGATGGCGGCCAGCCGCGGGCTCGGCGGGTTCGACACCTCGCTGATGCAGCAGGTGCTGGTCTACGCCTTCGCCGCGGCGGCGCTCGGCGGGTTCGACAGCCCGCTCGGCGCGGTGGTGGGCGGTTTGATCGTGGGCGTCGCCCGGACGCTGACCGTGCAGTACATCGGGTGGCTCGAGGGGATCGACCTGATCGTTCCCCTCGGCTTGATCTTCGTCGTGCTGCTGGTGCGGCCGAACGGCCTGTTCGGCCGCAACATCGTGGAGCGGGTCTGATGAGCGATCGGTCCACCAACCTTCCCGACACGCCTCCGGCCTTCGCCACCCCGTCGGCTCCGGTCGTCGCCGGCGAGAAGCGGCTGCCTTGGCTGCGGATCGTGTTCGGTGTCGTCGTCGCGGTGGTGGCGCTGGCCCTGCCGTACCTCAACGATCCGTCCACGAACCAGATCTTCTGCCAGGTGATGTACCTCGCCCTGGCGGCCATGGGCCTCAACCTGCTCACCGGCTACAACGGCCAGATCTCGCTGGGGCACGGCGCGTTCTTCGGTGTCGGCGCCTTCACCACCGCCATCCTCGTGGTCGACCACGGCTGGATGATCGAGGCGACGTTCCCCGTCGCCGCCCTGCTGGCTGCGCTGGTCGGAGTCGCCGTCGGCTTCCCGGCCCTCCGGGTCAAGGGGCTCTACCTGGCGCTCATCACCCTCGGCCTCGCCGTGCTCTTCCCGCTCGTGGTGAAGAAGTTCGTGCATGGCTCTGGTGGCGTGGCCCTGCTCAAGCCCAAGCGCTCCCAGGTGTCGTCCGTGGTCGACTTCTGGGCCGATGACATCTACCGCTACTACGTGTGCCTGGCGATCCTCGTGGTGCTCTTCATCCTGGCGTGGAACCTCGTGCGGGGCCGCATGGGCCGGGCGATGATCGCCGTGCGCGACCAGGAGGTGGCCGCTTCGACGGTGGGCATCGGCGTGGCCAACGTCAAGGTCTGGTCGTTCGCCCTCTCGGCCGCCTACGCGGGGCTTGCCGGTGCGCTGTCGGTGTACATCGACCGCACCGCCGACGCCACCAACCCGATCGTCTACTTCCAGCGCTCCATCGAGTTCCTGATCGCGGTGGTCATCGGCGGCGCCGCCACCATCGGCGGCCCGTTGCTCGGAGCCATGCTGCTGGTCGCCATCCGCCGCCGCACCGAGGGCACCGAGGCCATGGCCCCCGCCCTGCTCGGCGGCGCGCTGATCCTCGTCATCTACGTGCTGCCCGACGGCATCGTCGGGGGCCTCCGCCGCCTCAGCACCTGGATCCGGGGCCGCACGTCCGGGGGCGCACCTCCACCGGATGGCGCGCCCGAGCCGGTGGCGCCCGCACCCGCACCTTCGCCCACCTGACCCCCAACGAGGAGACACTCCCATGCACACCAAGCGCACGACCAAGCAGCGGCGGCCCTTGACCGCACTGCTCCTGCTCGCCGTCCTCGCCCTGCTGGCCACCTCCTGCGGCCGCAGCGAGGACACCGGCAAGGGCGGAGGTTCCGACGGCGGTGGTGGAGGCAACGGCGACGGCGAGTCCGGCGCCGTCGTCGACACCGCCGACTGCCCCGACACCGGCACCGCCGGCATCGACGGCGACACCATCAAGCTGGCCTCGTCGTTCCCGCAGTCGGGCCTGACGTCGGCGTTCGCGCAGATCTCGAAGGGCTACCTCGCCTACTTCGACAAGGTGAACGCGGAAGGCGGCGTCGAGGTGGCCGGCAAGAAGTACAAGATCGAGGTCACCGCCAAAGACGACGAGTACAAGCCGGCCTCCACCGCCCAGAACATCGAGTCCGAGGTCGGCACCGACGGCACCGACGCCTTCGCCGTCTTCAACGTGGTCGGCACGGCCAACAACGTCGCCATCCGTGACGACCTCAACGACCTGTGCGTGCCGAACATCTTCGCCGCCACCGGCTCGCCGGTCTGGGGCAACGAGAGCTACCCGTGGACCATCGGCTCCACACTGGCTCCCTACACCGTCGAGGCCAAGGCGTTCGCCGACTACCTCAAGGAGAACAAGCCCGACGCCAAGGTGGCGATGCTCGTCCAGAACGACGACTTCGGGAAGGCCTACGAAGAGGGCTTCAAGCAGCAGATCGAGGGCTCGGACATCACCGTGACCCAGGTCAAGACCTACGAGGCCGGCACCGACGAGGTCACCGCCGAGGTCACGTCGCTGAAGGCCTCCGGCGCCGACACCTTCTTCAACGGGGCCACCTTGCTGGCCTGCCCGAACGCCCTCAACGCGGCCGACGAGCAGGGCTGGGACGCCGTCACCTTCGTGTCGGGCACCTGCATCTCCAAGACCCTGATGGGCATCGCCGGCGAGGCCGCCGACGGGGTGTTCGCCACCACGAACATCAAGGACCCGCTGAACCCCGCCTTCGCCAACGACTCGGCGATGAAGGAGTACAACGAGACCCTGAAGGAGTACGGCGCCAAGGACGTCGATCCCGAGAACGGCATCGTCGCCTACGGCTACACGCAGGGCGCGCTGCTCGTCGAGATCCTCAAGAGCCTCGACACGCTCGACCGCGGGACGCTGATGAACAAGATGTACGACCTCAAGGACCTGACCGGCGGCCTGCTCCTCGACGGCGTCGAGGTCAACACCTCGCCGACGGACCGCTTCCTCGCCGAGGACGTCCAGATGATCCAGTACAACGCGAAGAACAAGTACTTCGAGAACATCGGCGACGTGCTCGACTTCGAGGGCACCACCCCCGACATCACGCCCAAGGATCTGATCAACAGCTGATCACCGACCCATCCCGGACGTCGTAGGCGAGAGCGCTCGTCTGGCCGCTGTGCCTGGCCGCTGAGGCCTACGAGGTTCGGCGGGGTTCAGGGGGCGGGGCGACCTGCCACCCGGTTCGTGAGCGCCTCGAGGTCGGTGACGACCTCGAGGCGCTCCCGCGTCCGGAGCCAGTCGAGGTTGCGCCGGTGCAGGTCGTCGGCGGCATCGAAGCGGTTGAGGAACACGACGACCGGCCGGGGAGCGAAGACGTCGACGCCGAGGCGGACCGAGTTGACGGTGCCGAGGCCGGCATCGGCCACGAGCGCGACGAGGTCGGGGTCGAGCGCGTCCGCCAGGTCCACGGCGTCGCCGTCGGCGCCGATGGGAGAGCGGGGGCCGCCCACCGTCTCCACCCACCCGACCTGGCAGGCGGGTCCATCCGGCCACGTCAGCTCGGCGACGAGCTCGTCGAGGGTCGGCACGGGCAGGCCGAGTGCGCCGGCTGCCATCGGCGGAGCCATGGCGACCGTGTACCAGCGGTGCGGCGGGCAGACCTGCTCGACCGGTTCGCCGGTGGCGGCGGCGAGGACGGCGGCGTCGGACGGGCCGGGATCGTCGGCCTCGGCCGACTGGGCGGGCTTCCGGGCGGCGACGGCGACCCCGTCGCCGCGGAGCCGGCTGAGCACCTGGCCGCCGACCCACGTCTTGCCGATGTCGGTGGCGGTGCCGGCGGCGAGGACCAGGCGCTCGGGCCGGGTCACGGCAGGGCGCCGATCTCGGCCAGGGCGTCGAGCAGCCGGGCGACGTCGTCGTCGGTGTGCGCCGCCGAGAACGTGACGCGGAGGCGGCTGGTGCCGGGGGCGACGGTGGGCGGCCGGATGGCGGGCACGAGCAGGCCGCGCTCGAGCAGCGCTCCGGCGGCGGCGACGGCGTCGTCTTCGCTCCCGAGCACGATCGGGACGATGGGCGACGGGTGGCCGGGACGGAGGCGATCCACGTGCCGCCGGAGCGTCGCTCGCAGCCCGGCACCCTCGGCGCTGCGCAGGACCCGGACCGCGGCGAGCGAGGCACCGGCGTCAGCAGGGCTCAACCCGGTGGTGAAGATCGCCGAGCGGGCGGCGTTGACCAGGAGGTCGGCGACGCGGTCGGAGCAGGCGGCGAACCCGCCGAGGGCGCCGAGCGTCTTCGACAGGGTCCCGACCCGGATGACCTCGACGCCGTCGAAGCAGCCGGGCGCTGGGTCGGGACCGAGGACGGCGTGGGCCTCGTCGATGACGAGGAGCGCGCCGGCTCGGCGGCACGTGTCGGCTACCGCCTCGAGATCAGCGACGTCGCCATCCATGGAGAACACGGAGTCGATCACCACCATCGTCGGCTGGTCGGCGGCCTTGGCGACGAGCTCGTCGAGGGCGGCGTGGTCGCCGTGCGGGGCGATGTGCACGTCGGCCTTGGCCAGGCGGGACCCGTCGATGAGCGACGCGTGGTTCAGCTCGTCGGAGATGATGGCGACGCCGGTGGTCCCGAGGGTCGTGAGCACGCCCAGGTTGGCGGCGAAGCCGGTGGGGAAGAGGACGGCGCGGTCGGTGCCCTTCCAGGCGGCCAGCTCGCGCTCGAGGTCCTCGTGGACCGGGCGGTCACCGGTGACGAGCCGGGAGGCGCCGGCACCGGCGCCCCACCGGTCGATGGCCTCGTGGGCCCCGGTGAGGACCGAGGGGTGGATGCTCAGGCCCAGGTAGTCGTTCGAGGCGAACGACAGCACCTCCCGATCGACGGGGCTGCCGTCGGCATCGACGGTGCGCAGCGTGCCGCGAGGACCCCAGGCATCGAACTCCCGGTGGGCCCGCCAGCGACCCTGGTCGCGGATGCCGCCGAGGCGGTGCGCGAGCCAGCGGTCCCAGTCGCCCCCGGCCCGGTTCACCCCGCCGCGACCTCGCGGATGGCCGCCTCCAGCGCGTCGACGATCCGCACGACCTCGTCGGCGGTGGTGGTGAGCGGCGGCATCAGCACCACGACGTCGCCGAGGGGGCGGATCAGCACGCCGCGGTCGACGCACCCGGCCGACACGCGGCGGCCCCAGCGGAGGCCGTCGGCCGGGGGAGCCAGATCGACGCCGACCATGAGCCCGCAGCGGCGGACCTCGGCGACGGCATCGAGCGGTTCGATGCGCTCGGCGAGCAGCTGGCCCAGCTGCTCGGCCCGGGCGTTGACGTTGGTGAGGACGTCCCACTCGTCGAGCAGTTCGAGGTGGCGCAGGGCGACGGCGCAGCCGAGGGCGTTCCCGCTGTAGGAGTGCCCGTGGTAGAAGGTCTTCTCCGACAGGTCGGGGCCCAGGAAGGCCGACCAGACCTGTTCGCTCGCCACCGTGGCGGCCAGTGGCAGGTAGCCCCCGGTGATGCCCTTGCCGATGACCAGGAGGTCGGGCCGGACGCCGCACTGCTCGGAGGCGAAGAGGGTGCCGGTGCGGCCGAACCCGGTGGCGACCTCGTCGTGGACCACCAGCACGCCGTGGGCGCGAGCGGCCTCGGCGACGGCGGCCACGGCGTCGGGCGGCACGAGTGCCATGCCGGCGGCACCTTGCACCAGGGGCTCGAGCACGACGGCGGCCATCTCGTCGGCGTGCTCGGCGATCATGGTCACCGCCTGGTCGACGGCACCGGGCGTGCCCAGGCTCGGCGTGCGGAGCACCGGGAACCGCAGCGGGTCGAAGACGTCGGTGCCGAACCCGCCGCCGCCGATGGCGAGCGAGCCGGTGGTGTCGCCGTGGTACGCCCCGCCGAACGCGAGGTACGTGGTCTTCGACGTGACGCCCTGGTTCGTCCAGTACTGGAACGCGATCTTGATGGCCTGCTCCACGGCCGCGGCGCCGTCGGAGGCGAACAGGAAGCGGGGCCGCTCGACGGGCACCCTCGCAGCGAGGGCCTCGGCCAGCTCGATGACGATGCGGTTGCCGTTGCCGAGGAGGGTCGAGTGCGCCACCCGGCCGAGCTGCTCGCGCACCGCCTCGTCGAGCTCGGGGACGGCGTGGCCCAACGTGGTGACCCACAGGGAGGAGATGGCATCGAGGTAGCGGTTGCCCTCGACGTCGATCAGCTCCCGGCCCTCGCCGCGCTCGACGATCACCGGACGGTTGCCGGCGTACGCCTCCATCTGGGTGAAGCCGTGCCACACCGAGGCGATGTCGCGCTCGATCCATCCGTTCAGGTCTGCCACCGGGGCGACGCTAGTGCTGCACCGGCAAGGGGCGCCTAGTGCTCGGTCAGGTCCTCGGCCGACTGGCGGACCTGCCAGTCGCGGTCCGAGAGGGCCGCTTCGAGCGCCGCGTCGACCTCGGGCCCGTCGAACGGTGCGAGGGCGATGACCGCCCGCCGCCGCACCGTGGCCTTGTCGCGGGTGCCGGCCAAGATCGCGGGCAGGCCGGCCGGGTCGCCGATCGAGCCCAGCGCCGCCACCGCGGCCTCCCGGACCAGCGCGTCGCCGGCCTCTCGGGCGAGCACGGCGAGCCGGGCGACCGCCCCCGCCTCGACCGGGTCCCGCTCGCCCGCTGCCCACGCCGCCACCTCGACCACGGTGTCGTCCTCATCGTCGAGGAGGGGGACGGTCGCCACGGCCGCAGCGGGTCCTTGACCACGGAGCGTGGCCACCAGCTCGAGGGCGCGGCGCCGGACACCGGGATCGGGATCGGCGAGCGCACGGGTGAGATCGGTCGCCTCGAGGGCGTCGAGCCGTTGCAGCGCCCCGATAGCGGCGCTGCGGACCGACGCGTCGGGGTCCTCCACGAGGGCGCGCGGGACCGTCGGGTCACCCAGGTGACCGGCGATCGCCGCCTGGCGACGGCGACGCTGTGCGTCGAGTAGCGTCCGCTCCGTCACGAGAGGGGTCCCAGATGCCGGGTGTCAAGCGACAGGAGCGGGCCGCGGCCACGCAGAGCCAGCTGCTCGAGGCCGCTCGCCGCGTCTTCGCCGAGCGCGGCTACCAGGCCACGTCTGTGGCTGCCATCACCGACGCCGCATCCACCGCTCATGGCACCTTCTACCTGTACTTCCGCAACAAGGAAGACGTGTTCGCCCAGCTGATGGCCACGGCCATGGACGAACTCTATTCGCACACCCTCACCGAGCTGGACCCCGAGACGCACCTCTACGACCCGGCCGTCGCCCGTGACCGGGTCGCGGGGTTCCTCCAGGTCGCGGTGAGCCAGGGCAAGATCTGGCGGGCCCTCCTCGAAGCCATCCTCGTGAGCCCGGCGCTGGCCGCCAGCTGGCTGGAGCTGCGCGCCGTGTTCCACCAGGGCCTGGCGGACCGCCTCGCGATCTACCAGTCACGGGGGGAGTTCCGTGACCTGGATCCGAGCCTCGTGGCCCAGACCCTCGCCGGCATGCTCGAGTGGCACGTGTTCACGTCGGTCTCGTTCGGCGTCCCCGGGCCGCTCGAGGCCAGCGACAAGGTCATCGACACCATCGCCGATCTGTGGGCGTCCGCTGTCGACGTCGGCGGACGCAAGGGCCAGCCCGCGGAGGGCTGACCCGCTGACCTGTCGGCCGGCTCCGAGCCGATCCATCCCGAACGCGCTGGTCTGGCAGGCTGATCGGCCGTGAACAAGCCCCGCCTGTCCCGCCTCTGGTGGGTCACCGGTCCGGTCCTGTTGGGGCTGGTCGGTGCGCTCGTCGTCGTGAGCGCCATGCGGCTGCCCTACGTCGTGCTGGCTCCCGGCAGCGCCCGCTCGGTGGTGCCGCTGGTGACGGTCACCCAGAAGCCTGGCGGCCCGGAGGTGACCGAGGACGAGGCGTCCGACGACCTCCTGTACGTGACGGTGTCGTCGAAGGTGGAGCCCAGCGGCATCGTCGCCCTGTGGGGCTGGTGGGACGACAAGGCCGCCGTCGTCCCCTCCAAGCCGTACCTCGGTTCGCAGTCCCAGGAGGAGAACCGGGCGCTGAACCTGGCGCTGATGACGAACTCCCAGGACAAGGCCAGGGTCGTGGCGCTCGAGCGGCTGGGCTACGACGTCGAGAAGACGCCGGTGGGCTCGTTCCTCGAGGACGTCTCGCCGTCGTATCCGGCGGCCGAGGTGCTGAAGCCGGGCATGACGGTGGTGGGCGTCGACGGCACGTCCATCACGACCACGGACGAGCTGGTGGCGGCGATCCAAGAGCACCGACCGGGTGACGAGATCGAACTGTCGGTCATCGCGTTGGAGGGCGGGAAGGCCCAAGACGTGACCACCACCCTGGGGTCACGGGAGGGCGAGCCCGAGGTCGCGGCGCTGGGCGTCTCGCCCGTCGACCGTGTCGAGTACACCTTCCCGGTCGACATCAGCATCGATACGGGAAGGGTGGGTGGTCCCTCTGCCGGGTTGGCCTTCACGCTGGCCATCCTCGACCGCATGACGCCGGGAAGCCTGACGGGCGGCGACCGCATGGCCGTCACCGGCACCATCGAGCTGGACGGCAGCGTCGGCCCGGTGGGCGGCGTCGACCACAAGACCGAAGCCGCCATCAGCGAGGGGGCGACCGTCTTCTTGGTGCCGCCGGAGGAGTTCGAGCAGGCCAAGGAGGCAGCGCGCGGGCGCATCCAGATCCAGCAGGTCCGAACGCTCGACGAGGCCCTCGCCGCGCTCGAGGCACACGGGGGTGACCCCCTCCCGGCCCAGGAGAAGTGAGGCGGAGGCTCCCCGAATCGGTGGACCCGCGGTCGTACCATCGAGTCGATGCCCGCTGAAGCGACCGACCGTCACGCCCCGGACCCCGACGAGATCGCGGGCCAGTCGTTCACCCGGACGCGCAAGGGGTTCGAGGTCGACGAGGTGCGGGCGTACCTCGTGTCGTTGGCCTCGCAGGTCCGTGAGGCCCAGCGGCTGCAGGCAGAAGGCGCCCGCCGGATCGCCGAGCTGGAGCGTCGGGCCACCGATCCTCGCGATCTCGATGAAGCCCAGGTCACGCAGCTGCTGGGCGAGGAGACCGGGCGCGTGCTGGAGACGGCCCGCCAGGCCGCCACCGACATCCGCGCCAAGGCCGAAGACGCCGCCGCCACCACCACCGTGGAGGCGGCGGCCAGCGCCGCGTCCACACGAGAGGCCGCCGACCAGTACGCACAGGGGGTGCGGTCCGCGGCCGACGAGTATGCGCAGACCACCCGGACGGCAGCCGACACCGAGATCGCCGAGCAGCGCGCCGCGGCGTTGGCCGAGACCGAGGCCCTTCGCTCCGCCGCCGAGACGGTCCTGGCCGAACGGACCGGTGAGGCCGAGGCCGTGGCGGCCGAGATCCGGTCCGAGGCCGACGCCTACGCCGCCTCCACCCGGGAGAGCGCCGATGCCTACGCCGCCGTGACTCGGTCTGCCGCCGATGCTGCCGCTGCCGAGGTGCGCGCCGAGGTCGACGCCTACGCCGCCCGCGAGCGCGAGACGGCCGATGCCTACGCCGCCACCACCCGCTCCGAGGCCGACGCCGCGGCCGTCGCCGTGCGCGACGACGCCGCCCGGGTTCGCGCCGAAGCGGACGAGGCGGCCGCGGCGCGCGTCGCCGCGTCGGCTGACGAGGTCGAGGCGATCCTCGAGGTCGCACGTGACCAGGGCCGGGCGATGGTCGACGAGGCTCGCGCCTACCGTGAGCGCGTCATCGCCGATCTCGCCGACCGCCGGCGCGTCGCCCGGGCCCAGCTCGATCAGCTGGCCGCCAGCCGCGACGCCCTGTCGGTGACCCTCACCGACGTGGCTGCCCGCATCGAGGCGTCGCATCGCGCCCTCGCCGACACGGTGGTCGACCCCCGCTCCCTCGGCGACATCGCCACCGATCGAGCTGCCTTGGCCCCCTCCGACCCGGTGGAGGAGGAGCCCGCGGCCGAGCCGGAGGTCGAAGCGGAACCGGAGCTCGCGGTCGAAGCGCCCGAGCCCGAGCCGGAGGTCGAGGCCGAGCCCGAACCGGACGTCGAGGCTGAAGCGGAAGCCGAAGAGCCCGAGGCCGAAGCGGAGGCCGGGAAGCCGGAGCCGGATCTCCAGCCCGAGCCGGAGGTCGCGGTCGAAGCGCCCGAGCCCGAGCCCGAGCCCGAGCCCGAGCCGGATGTCGAGGCCGAGCCCGAAGTGCCCGAGCCCGAGGTCGAAGCCGAGCCCGCGCTGGAGGTCGAAGCGGTAGCCGAAGAGCCGGAGCCGGCGAACGACCCGGTCGAGGCGATGTTCGCTCAGCTGAAGGCGCAGCGAGCCGACGAGCAGCCACCGGTCGAAGACGCGGCGGACGAGACCCCGGGCGAGGGGTCCGAGGTATCCGACGGCAGCGACAACGACCTGTTGGACCGGCGCGACGCCGCCACCGATCAGCTGGAGCGGCAACTGGCCCGCCGCCTCAAGCGGGTGCTCTCCGATGAGCAGAACGAGGCGCTCGACCGGCTCCGTCGGGTACGGGGGCAGGCCACCGCCGACGAGGTCCTCCTCAGCCAGGGCGAGCACCTCGGCCGCTACCACGCGGCGGCCCTCGAGGATCTGGTGGCGGCCGAGCGGACCGGTGCCGCCTTCTTCGGCGAGGCCCCCAAGCGTTCGGCCGATGTAGGCGATGTGGCGGGCGAGTTCGCCGCCGACCTGGTGCGCCAGTTGCGGGGCCGGCTCGAGGCCGCCTTCGACGACGGGGGCGACGAGGCCGAGATCAGCGACCGGATCCGCTCCTGCTACCGCGAGTGGAAGACCCAGCGCATCGCCGACAACGCCGCCCACTACGTGCTGGTCGCGTTCAACCGGGGTGTGGCCGGGGCCGCTGCCGATGGGAGCGCCTCCCGGTGGGTCGTCGACGACGGCGGCACGCCCTGTCCGGACTGCGACGACAACGCCCTCGCCCAGGCCGTGACCAAGGGCGAGGCGTTTCCCACGGGAGACGTCCACCCGCCGGCGCACCCCGGCTGCCGGTGCCTCGCCGTACCCGTCTGACGCGCCTCGCCGCCGTCTGTCGCGCCGGGGCCGCACCCACCGGAGCCGAGGCCAGATCGGACATGGAGGCCGGTAGGCTCGCCGCCCATGTCACCGGACCCCGACCTTCCCGAGCCGCCGCCGCGGCGTGAGCCGAAGGACGCGGGCCGGAGCGGACGCCGATCGGTGTTCGCCGGCCGTGGGCGCCTCTTCCTCGGGGCCTTCTTGGCGATCGCGTTCGTCCTGCTCGTGTCGCTGCGCGGGATCGCCGGCTTCTACACCGACTACCTCTGGTTCGACTCGCTGGACCTGGGCGGCGTGTGGCGCCAGGTGCTCACCACCAAAGCCACCCTCTCGCTCATCGGCGTTGTCGTGTTCTTCGCGCTGTGCTGGGGCAACCTGCTGATCGCCGAGCGGCTGGCGCCGGTGTTCCGCCCGTCGTCGGGCGACGAGGACCTGATCGAGCGCTACCACGAGATGATCGGCCGGCGGGCGTGGCTCGTCCGCCTCGGCGTCGCCGCGCTCATGGCGCTCATCGTCGGGGTCAGCCTCGGCGCCTCGTGGAACGACTGGATCCTCTTCACCAACCGGGTCGACTTCGGCCAGCAAGACGCCGTCTTCCACACCGACATCGGGTTCTACGTCTTCCAGCTCCCGTTCCTGATCTCGGCGGCGAACTGGCTGTTCTCGTCGATGGTCGTGGTGTTCATCGTCACCGTGCTGGCCCACGTGGTGAACGGCGGGATCCGCTTCCACACCCAGCTCGACCGGGTGACGCCGCAGGTCAAGGCCCACCTCTCCGTGCTGATGGGGGTGCTCGCGCTGATCCAGGTCGGTCGCTACTGGCTCAGCCGCTACGAGCTCACGTTCTCCACCCGGGGCGCGGTCGACGGCGCCACCTACACCGACGTCAACGTCGAGCTGAAGGCGATCTACCTGCTGATGCTCATCGCCCTGTTCGCCTTCGGCCTGTTCATCGCCAACATCTGGCGGCGCGGTTGGGTGCTGCCCGGGATGGCCGTGGGGTTGTGGGTCCTCGTCGCCGTCATCGCCGGCGGGATGGTGCCGGCGTTCGTGCAGCGGTTCCGGGTCGAGCCCACCGAGTCGTCGATGGAGAAGAAGTACATCGCCAACAACATCGACGCGACCAGAGATGCGTACGACCTGAGCGACATCGACCTCCAGCCCTACGACTGGACGGCGAAGGACATCTCCGCTTCGACGATGGAGGCCAGCGCCGGCACGCTCGACAACGTCCGGTTGTGGGACCCGAACAGCATGCGGGACCGCTACGAGGAGGACCAGGAGATCCGGCCCTTCTACGCGATCAACGACGTCGACGTCGATCGCTACCTGGTCGACGGGAAGATGACCCAGGTGATGATCGCTGCTCGCGACCTGGCGCCGAACGGGATCAAGCAGGGTTCGTGGGAGGCGACCCACCTGACCTACACGCACGGCTACGGCATCGTGGCCGCCCCGTCGAACGACCAGACGTCGAGCGGGACCCCGGTCCTGCTCGCCCAGGACGTGCCGGTGCGGTCTGAGGGGAAGCTGAGCATCACGCAGCCGGCCATCTACTTCGGCGAGAACAAGGCCGGCTACGTCATCGTCAACACCGACCGCAAGGAGATCGACTACCAGAACGAGGACGGCAAGACCGAGTACACCTCGTACAAGGGCGCCGACGGCGTGGAGATCGGCTCGGGCCTCCAGGGCCTCGTCCGCAAGGCGGCGTTCTCCCTGCGGTTCGGCGATGTCAACCCCATGGTCTCGGGCAACATCAACCCCGATTCCAAGGTGCTGCTCGAGCGCGACGTGACCTCTCGGCTCAAGGCGGTGGCGCCGTTCCTGGCCTACGACCACGACCCGTACGCCGTGGTGCTCGACGGCAAGATCAAGTACGTGGTCGACGCCTACACGACCACCCGCAACTACCCGAACGCCCAGCGGGCCGACACGGGCGGGCTCGATCCGTCGTCGGGGCTCTACGGCCGCTCGTTCAACTACGCCCGCAACTCCGTGAAGGCCGTGGTCGATGCCTACGACGGCACCGTCGAGCTCTACGTGGTCGATGCCGAGGACCCGCTGATCAAGGGCTACCGCAAGGCGTTCCCCGAGCTCTTCCAGTCCGGCACCGAGGCCCCGCCCGAGCTCCAGGAGCACTACCGGTACCCCGAGGACCTCTTCACGGTGCAGACCCAGATGTGGGCGAAGTACCACGTCGACGACCCCGACGAGTTCTACAACGGCAACGACGAGTGGAGCATCCCGGAGGACTCGGGCGCGAGGAAGAAGTCCGGCGGCACCAGCACGCCGATCGGACCCGACGGCCAGAAGCTCACCAGCGGTGACCGCTACCCCTCGCAGTACGTGCTGATGCAGCTACCCGGCGAGGACGAGGCCCGGTTCGTGCTGCAGCGCCCGTACGTCACCTCGACCGACGACTCGAACTCGAGCGCCGGCGAGGGCCAGCTCCGAGCACTGATCGTCGCGGACCGCGACGGGTCGCGGGCGACGTTGAAGACCTACACGCTGCCGGCCTCCGACCCGCCCGACGGCCCGAACCTCGCCGCTGCCGACATGCTGGCCAACGGCGACGTGGCGGCCAAGGTGAAGGACCTCTGCACCGACAAGCGGGTGTGCACGTTCGCAGCGCCGTCGATCCTGCCGGTCGGCAACTCGCTGATGTACGTGCAGACGTTCCTGTCAGCGGCCGACAAGAGCCACGCCGGCAAGATCGAGTACGTCATCGTCAACTACCGGCGTCCCGGCGACCAGTCCGAGGTGAAGCTCGACACCACCCTCTACGGGGCGCTCGAGCAGCTCTTCGGCGACAAGGTCCCCACCAGCGTCCAAGGCGGGGACGCCGCCTCCGCGCCCGATGGCAGCACCAACCCCGACGAGCCCGACGACGGCGAGCAGTCGAGCGGCACGCTCACCGAGCAGGAGAGCCGGCTCATCGACCAGCTGGTGAAGGCGTTCGACGATGCCGACGCCGCCGCTCGCGAGGGCGACCAGGTCACCTACGCGGAGCGCATCACCGAAGCCGGCCGCCTCGCCGGCCAGCTCCAGAAGCTCCGTCGGGAGAGCGAGCCGGACTCCGGCCCCAAGGGCGATGGCAGCGGCAAGGACACCACGACGACCCAGCCCAAGACGACGACCACCACCGAACCGGCCACCACCACGACCACCTCAGCCGGCACGTAGCCGCAGGTCAGCAACATCGTTCGAGCCGGGAGCGGCCGGTATCGCAAGGGAGCCAGGTTGCAGTTCACGAGGGTCCGTCGGTAAGGTCGTCAGCACGCCGCGGGGTGGAGCAGTCTGGTAGCTCGTCGGGCTCATAACCCGAAGGTCGCAGGTTCAAATCCTGCCCCCGCCACCATCTAACGAAAGCCCCAGGTCGCTGACCTGGGGCTTTGTCGTTGGGAGGCGGTTGCGTCAGTCAGACCAGCCGGAACGTCCCTGGTAGAGGAGTTGCAGGTTCCTATCGACCCCCGCTGCGTTCTTGATGGATCGTCGGCGCTACTCATGTCGGCGAGCAGTTCCGTTCAGACGTTCCAAGGCTGCGATGCGTTCCCGCAGCACGGCTTCCTCGCGGCGCAGTTTGGCGAGCTCGCGTTGGGTGGCCGCGTGTTGTACGTCTGCGCGCTCTTGTTGCCCGATCTCCTCGGGTTCGGCCCTTGGCAGCTGTACGGCGGTGACGATGCCGCGATGGCTGCCGCACTCGGGGCACTCCTTGACTCGTGAAGACCAGTAGGAGTTCGAACGGTGCTGTTCGCACTCGACGGCGTGGTCGCAGGTCAACGTCATCCGCCACGTGCTGAGGTCGCTTGGTGGCGTCTTGCTCACCGACGAAACGAGGCGAGCGATCGCGGCGGCCTGCGCAGGGCTGAGTGGTGGTGGCGGACAGCAATTGCCGCAGTGTGGCGCTCGAGCCTGCGACGCTCCAGCGAAGGCTATGGCAGCCATGATGGCGCGCCTGGAAGTCAGCATCGGCTGCGTCTCGTTCGACTCGTTCGACTCGTTCGACTCGTTCGACTCGTTCCTCCGCGGTCAGATGCATGAGCGCCGGCCAGTCCCCCAGGTTGTCGATGATGGGCAGATCGCAGCCGCGGCAGGCCACTCCGGCCTCCAGTTCCTCAGGCGTGAGACGGGTGCCCTCCGTGCGCCACGCCTCGTGCCTGGCTTCCATGTGGTGGTGTTCGGCTTCAGCCGCCAGCGCTTCGGTGCGACGCCGGTTCAGCGCGCGTCGACGCTTCTGTTCTTCAGTGGGTCTTGCCATGAGCGCATCGTGGTGCAGGACTGCCTCCGATCGGTGTGCCCGTGCCCTCGCCGCGCGCTCGAATGATCGCTCTTGTACGATGATCGTGTTTGTGCGATGATCTGCTGGTGGGTGGCATCGAGCTCCACGACGAGGTGGTGACCTGGATGGACGCACTCGACGGCAACGAGTGGGATCGGACGGTGGTGGTCATCGACCGGTTGGCCACCCTCGGTTCCACCGCTCGGATGCCGTTGTCGAGGAGCCTCGGCGACGGCTTGTTCGAGTTGCGGTTCACGCTCGGGCCGACGGCTCGGCTGATCACCTACCGGTTCACCAAGGACGGGCGGATCGTGCTGCTCACCACGTTCCGCAAGCAACGCAACAACGAACGCAACGAGATCGCCAGGGCTCGGACCGCAGCCGAGGCCTGCGCCCGCCGGAACCCGTGAAGGAGACGACCATGGCCAACTACTCCCGCTGGGACGACGTCAAGAACAAGCGCCGAGGCCCTGATGCGGAGACCCGGGCTGGCGTTGAGCAGGATCTCGCGCTCGGCCAGCTGATCTACGACCTGCGCACCGAAGCCGGCCTCAGCCAGCGCCAGCTGGCCGAGAAGATGGGCACGACCCAGTCGGTGATCTCCCGGCTCGAGGAGGGCGGCGGTGCCCGCAACCGCATCGACACCCTCGCCCGCGTCGCCACCGCCCTCGACCGACACCTCGTCGTCTCGTTCCCCGAGAAGGTCCCCACCAAGCTTATCGACGCCGTCCAAGTCGCCTGAGTCGGAGGATTCTGCTGCAGGAGTTCCGGGTAGCGAAGGGCGGAGCGTCGCGGGTGCTATTCATTCGATCCCCAGCACCGGTACCTGTCAGCCGTTGCGCCCGGTCTCAATCGTGGCGCTTCGCGGGAATCACCGCTGAGCACTCATATGGCACGCCCGGTAGCAGTCGAAGACCACCGAGTCATCGGAACAGCGCTCGACCATGAGTACGTGGGTGGGCGGTGAGGAGGGCGGCGAACTGTCTGGCTGCGGCGGCGCTCATGCCGGGGAGGAGGTACTGGTAGGTATGCATGGTGAACACGACGTTGGCGTGACTGAGGCGTTCGCTGACGACCTTGTGACCGGGAACTCGACGGGGTGGCCGGCGATGCTCTGGATGGTGCGGCTGATCGAGAGGCGCTGGTTCGCCCCGTCGAGGTCGGACCGCTTGAGTCCGGCGACTTCGCCTCGGCGCATTCCGGTGTAGGACGTGAGGTGGAGGGGCGGGGTAGAGCCGCTGGGACCGTGCTGCGGTGAGGAAGACGGCGAGCTCTTCGGCGCTCCAGGCCCGTGGGATCCTGAGGGTGGGTCGCTTGGGGCTTGCGCCGGTGGCGTGGGCGACGTTGGTGTCGAGGAGTTGTCGCCGCACTGCGAGGTCCAGCGACGAGCGCATGATGACATGGACCTCGTGCACGGTCTTGGGGGCGAGGCCGGTTCCGTGACGGGTCGCCGGTCGCCGGTCGCCGGTCGTGACGGGCTCGGTCGTCGGAAGCGGGAGCCCGACCGAAACGGCCAGCGGCGCCCGGGGCACGTTGGGCCATGATGGTCGACCACCCACTGGCGGTCTTCCATGCTCCTCACGATCTCCACCGAACACGCGCCAGCGACTGATCTGGGCTTCCTGCTGCACAAGCACCCGGACAACGTGCGTACTGTCGCGTTCCCGTTCGGCGATGCGCACGTGTTCTTCCCTGAAGCGGGAGACCAGCGCTGCACCGCTGCGGTGCTCGTGGAGGTCGACCCGATCGGGCTGATCCGCAGGCGAGGCCGGAAGGGTCAGGAGTCGTTCTCGCTGGCGGGCTATGTGAACGACCGGCCCTATGTGGCGTCGTCGTTCCTGAGCGTCGTGGTCGGGAAGGTGTTCGGCACCGCGATGACGGGGCGATGCGACCAGCGTCCCGAGCTCGCCGACGCTGCGTTGCCGTTCGAGGTTGAGGTGCCGGTCTTGCCGATCCGTGGCGGCGAGCCGGTCCTTCGTTCGCTGTTCGAACCCCTCGGCTACCAGATCGAAGCAGCGCCGATCCCGTTGGATGACGCGTTCCCTGCCTGGGGGCCGAGCCGGTACTGGTCGGTGCGGTTGGCCGGAGAGGTGCGCCTCGCGGATCTGTTGTCGCACCTGTACGTGCTGTTGCCGGTGCTCGACGACGACAAGCACTACTGGGTCGGTGAGGATGAAGCCCGCAAGCTCCTCGACAAGGGTGGCGCCTGGCTGGCATCGCATCCCGAGCGGGAGCTGATCAGCCGCCGCTACCTCAAGCACCGTCGTTCGCTCGCCAACGACGTCCTCGCTCGCCTCGCCGACGACGCGCCGGACGATCAGGTCGAGGTCGACGACGAACACGACCGCGAGGAGCAACAGGTCGAGGAGCGCATCAGCCTGAACCAGCAGCGCCTCGACGTCGTCGCCGCGGCTGTCGTGGATGCAGGAGCCTCACGGGTGCTCGACCTGGGCTGTGGCGAGGGGCGCCTGGTGCAGGCGCTGCTGAAGGTGCCACAGGTCGCCCACGTGACCGGCGCCGATGTGTCGACACGGGTGCTCGATCGGGCCGCTGACCGCATTTGCATCGACGACCTGTCGGACCGCCAGCGTGAACGAGTCGCTCTGATCCAGGCCGGGCTCACCTACCGCGACAGCCGCTTCGCGGGGTTCGACGCGGCCACGCTGGTCGAGGTGATCGAACACCTCGACGAGCCCCGCCTCGCCGCTCTCGAGCAGGTCGTCTTCGCCCACGCGTCACCGAGCACGGTGATCGTCACCACGCCGAACCGAGAGCACAACGTCCGGTTCGAGTCGCTACCCGCCGGTCAGTTCCGCCATCGCGACCACCGCTTCGAGTGGACCCGCGCCGAGTTCAACGGCTGGTCCGAGCGCGTCGCCACGACACACGGCTACCAGGTGGCGTTCACCCCGATCGGCCCGGACGATCCCCAAGTGGGACCGCCGACACAGATGGCGGTGTTCACCCGATGACCGCCACCACGACGATCACCATTCCCGACCTGGCACTGGTCGTGCTGATCGGCCCCTCCGGTGCAGGCAAGTCCAGCTTCGCCGCCCGGCACTTCGCGTCCAGTGAGGTGCTCTCGTCAGATTTCTGCCGGCTCCTTGTATCGGATGACGAGAACGACCAGGCCGCCACCCCTGCCGCGTTCGACGTGCTCGGCTACATCGCCGGCAAGCGCCTCGAAGCCGGCCGGCTCACCGTCATCGACGCCACCAGCGTGCAGTGCGACGCTCGAGCGCCGCTGGTCAGCCTCGCCCGCGAGCACCACGTGCTTCCCGTGGCCATCGTGCTCGACGTGCCGGAGAAGGTGTGCGCCGAACGCAACGCCGCCCGACCCGACCGCAACCTGCCCGCGCACGCGGTGCGCCGCCAGCACCAGCAGCTCCGCAAGTCGATCAAGGGTCTCCAGCGCGAGGGCTTTCGCCGCGTGTTCGTCCTGAAGGGCACCGACGAGATCGATGCGGTCTCGATCGAGCGTGAACGACGGTGGACCGATCGCCGCAACGACCACGGCCCGTTCGACTTCATCGGCGACGTCCACGGCTGCGCCGACGAGCTCGTCGCCTTGCTCACCGAGCTCGGCTACGACATCGCTCCCGACCGGTCGACCGCCAGCCACCAGGCCGGGCGGAGGGCGTTCTTCGTCGGTGACCTCGTCGACCGTGGCCCCGACAGCCCCGGTGTGCTCCGCCTCGCCATGGGCATGGTGCGTGACGGGACCGCGGCGTGCGTCCCCGGCAACCACGAGAACAAGCTGTGGCGCGCCCTGAACGGCCGCAACGTCCAGGTCTCCCACGGCCTCGCCGAGACGCTGGCCCAACTCGAAGGAGAACCCGACGAGTTCCGCGCCGAGGTCGCCACGTTCATCGACAGCCTCATCAGCCACGCCGTGCTCGACGACGGCCGCTGCGTCGTCGCCCACGCCGGGCTCCCCGAACGACTCCACAACCGCTCCTCCGGAGCCGTGCGCAGCTTCGCCCTCTACGGCGACACCACCGGCGAGACCGACGAGTTCGGCCTCCCCGTGCGCTACCCGTGGGCCAACGACTACCGCGGCTCTGCCGTCGTCGTCTACGGCCACACCCCGGTCCCCGAAGCCGAGTGGATCAACAACACCATCTGCATCGACACCGGCTGCGTGTTCGGCGGCAAGCTCACCGCGCTGCGGTACCCGGAACGGGAGCTCGTCTCGGTCCCGGCGGCCCGCACCTACTGGGAACCCACCAAGCCTCTCCGCCCCGAGACGAACGAGCCGGAACGGCCAGCCGAGCTGCTCGACGCCACCGACGTGTTGGGCAAGCGCATCATCGACACGCGACTCCAGCCGCGCATCACCATCGGCGCGGAGAACGCCGCAGCCGCGTTCGAGGTGATGAGCCGCTTCGCCATCGACCCTCGCTGGCTCATCTACCTCCCGCCGACCATGGCGCCGACTGCGACCTCAGCACATCCCGACCTCCTCGAACACCCGACCGAGGCGTTCGCTGCCTTCCGGCGCGACGGCGTCGCCCAGGTGATCTGCGAGGAGAAGCACATGGGCTCCCGGGCGGTCGTCATCGTGTGCCGTGATGCGGAGGCCGCTGCTCGCCGGTTCAAGATCGACGACGCAGCCGGAGGGACGATCTACACCCGCACCGGCCGGGCGTTCTTCGGCGATCCGACATGGCAGGCCAGGGTCATCGAACGCACCCGACGCGTTGTCGATGCCGCAGACCTCTGGGATCTGCTCGACACCGACTGGGTCGCCCTCGACGCCGAGCTGCTTCCGTGGAGCGCCAAGGCGGAAGACCTGCTGCGAACCCAGTACGCGGCGGTCGGCGCCGCCGGCCACGCCATGACCACACGCGCCAGCGAACTGCTCGCCGCAGCCCGCACGCGTGGAATCCACGTCGACGAGCTCGCCCAGCGCACCGGCGAGCGGGTCGTCGCCATCGACCGGTTTGCCGATGCCTACCGCCGGTACTGCTGGTCCGTCGAGGAGCCCGACGACCTCCAGCTCGCCCCCTTCGTCGTCCTGGCCGCCGAAGGGACGCTCCTCGCGGAGCGTGATCACGCCTGGCACCTGTCTCTTGCCGAGCGGCTCGTCGCCGCCGGTGATGGGTTCATCCGCCCGACTCGGAACCTCACCGTCGACCTCGACGACTCCCGGAGCGAAGCTGCTGCCGTCACTTGGTGGGAAGGGCTCGTCGGGAACGGCGGCGAAGGCATGGTCGTCAAACCCCTCGAGTCGATCGTGACCGGCGCGCGCGGTCTCATCCAGCCCGGCATCAAGTGCCGAGGCCCGGAGTACCTGCGGATCATCTACGGCCCCGACTACCTCGCTCCCCACAATCTCGAACGACTCCGAAACCGCGGCCTCGGCATGAAGCGATCCCTCGCCCAGCGTGAGTTCGCCCTCGGCATCGAAGCTCTCGAACGCTTCGTCGCCGGCGAGCCCCTCCACCGAGTCCACGAATGCGTCTTCGGCGTACTCGCCATGGAGTCCGAACCGGTCGACCCCCGACTCTGAACCCGTTTCGTCTACGGCCGGGCACCGCATCGTCGATGCCAAGGTCAGCGGCTACGACACGGCGCTCACGAAGGGTCTCAGCGAGGTCACCCCGACCCAGGCCGGGCAGGTGCTCGGCCTGTCCCGGGCCCGGTCCGCAAGCTGATGGACGGCGGCAAGCTCGACGTCCGCAAGGTGGGCACGCACCACCGGATCACCGTCGGCTCGATTCGGTCTTCCTGGCGGCCGAGCGTAGGTGGCGGGCCCCGATCCTCGCTGGGCTGGCAAGGCTCCAGAACGATGCCGGACCCGCGGAGCGGCAGGCGAAACCACCGAGCTTCTTGGCCCCATGAGGGTCACGGCGTCGACGTGTCGCGGGTCCGTTCGCGGTCGAGCACGGCTCGGTAGCGGGTGGCGTCCGCGGTCAGCTCGTCCAGGTAGGCCTGGAGCGCTTCCAGCTTGGCGGCGACGACGTCGAGCATGTGGGCGTTGACCGCGATGGCCTCCTGGATGATCTCTTGGCGGCGCTTGGGGCTGGTGCCGTGGCGGACCTCGGTCCGGAGCTCCTCGAGCCGGTCCTCCGCTCGGAGCAGCTCGGCGATGCGTTCGAGGTCGAGGCCCACCACATCGCGCAACTGGATGATCCGCTTGAGACGCTCGACGTCGCGATCGGAGTAGATGCGGGTGCCGGCGGGGCTCGTGGCCGGGTCGATCAGGCCCAGCTCTTGGTAGTAGCGGAGCGTGCGGTTGGTGACGCCGGCCATCACGGCGGCCTTGCCGATCAGGTAGCGGCCTTCGGTCATGCAGCCACTCTTCCAGGTCCGGTGCCGGGCGCCCGGCGGGCAGTGCGGCTGGCCGCCAGGAGGATGTCGCGGCGCCAGCGCTCGCTCGTGTCCCGAGGGTGGAAGTCCCGTGATCTCACCTTAACGTGAGATCGATGATCCCTGGCTGGCGGTCCCGGCCAGGACCAAGACCCAGCCAGGCCGGACGAGCATGACCGAATCGCTCTGACGTATCGCAGAGGCGTCGCCACGATCGGCGGCGAGCTGCCACCACCCCAACCCCTGAACTGCGCCGGAGGAGAGACGATGACGACCACCGAACGTCGAGCGACCACCCAGGTCCGATCGCGCCATCGCAGCGACGCGGGGGCGGAAGCCACCTCGGCCGCCGAGGCGGTGGCCGGGCTCATCGGGGTGTGGCTCGGCGACCCACCCCCCGTGCGGTTCGAGTTCTGGGACGGCAGCTCGCTCGGACCAGGGGCCGACGAAGCGGCGGGTGTCGTCGAGGTCCGCTCCCCGGATGCGGTTCGACGCATCTTGTGGGCCCCGGGCGAGCTCGGCGTCGGCCGGGCCTACGTGGCCGGTGACCTCGGCCTGCGCGGGGACCTCTACGACACGCTCTCGGCTCTGCGCGACGGCTACCGCCCCAGCGCGTCGGCCACCGCAGCGGCCGTGCCGGCCGGGGTCCGCGCCGCCCATCGCCTCGGCGTGATCGGCGGGCCCCTGGCGCCGCCGCCGGAGGAGCTGGTGCACGCCCGCGGCTGGCGCCACACCCGGCGGCGGGACGCCGCATCGATCAGCCACCACTACGACGTGTCCAACGACTTCTATCGACTCGTGCTCGGGCCCTCGATGACCTACTCGTGCGCTCGGTGGGAGGATCCGTCGGTGGGCCTTGAGGCCGCCCAGGCCTCGAAGCACGAGCTCATCGCCCGCAAGCTCGGCCTGCCCGAGCGGCCGGGGGCTCGTCTGCTCGACGTCGGGTGCGGCTGGGGCTCGCTGGCCATCCATGCCGCCCAGCACCACGGTGCCCGGGTGCTGGGCGTGACCATCAGCGCGGAGCAGGCGCAGCGGGCCCGGGACCGGGTGGCCGAAGCTGGCCTCGAGGGCCGAGTGGAGATCCGGGTCCAGGACTACCGCGACCTCCGGGGAGAGGAGCCGTTCGACGCCATCAGCTCCGTCGGGATGTTCGAGCACGTCGGCTCGGTGCGGATGCGGGAGTACTTCTCGATCCTGCACCAGCTTCTGCGTCCGCGGGGGCGGCTGTTGAACCACGGCATCTCCTCGGTGGGCGGGTCGAAGCTAGCCAACCGCTCGTTCATGAACCGCTACGTGTTCCCCGACGGCGAGCTGCTCGATGTGGGCACCGTGACGCTTGCCATGGAGGCGGCCGGCTTCGAGGTGCGCGACGTGGAGTCGCTGCGGGAGCACTACGCCCTGACGCTGCGGGCGTGGGTCGCCAACCTCGAGGCCTCGTGGGACGAGGCCGTGGCGCTGGTCGGCGAGCCCCGGGCCCGGATCTGGCGGCTCTACATGGCCAGCTCGGCCATTGGCTTCGCCGACGGCGGCCTCGGCCTGCACCAGGTGCTCGGTGTGGTCCCTGATCGCTCCGGCGACGCCGGGGTGCCGGCCACCCGCGCCGCGTGGATCTGACGCCGAGCGCCGGAGCCTGCGAGTGGTAAGGCACACGTTCGGATCGTCGGAAACGCACGCAAGACATGCCGGGTGACCGTGGCCTGAAAACCGACAGAGGGATGGCCAGGAAGGGGCATCTCACGGAGAAATGGGCTAGGGTCAGGCTCATGGCTGCACCGGCTGCGTTTGCGATTCGAGGGACGACGATCCCTGCCGCTGACCGCCCGGCGTGCTGGTGGGCGCTGCTGGTCGGCGCCCCGCCGCACGCCTAGCTGCACCGCACGTCCTCCAACGCTCGGCCCGGAGCGGTCGGCCGGTTCGCGATGCCCCGGCATCGTCGGTATCGGCGCGCGCAGGCCAGCCAGAAGGCGTCGGTGGCATATCGATGGAGGTCCGTTCCAGATCGTTCCTTTGACGCGCCCAGGAGGTGAACCATGGGAGATGGAAAGACCCGAAAGAAGGGCAAGTCCGTGCTCGAGAAGCGCCGCCTGAAACATGAGCGCCGCGCCAAACGAGACGAGGCCAACCTTCGACGAGAACTCGCCGAAGGACGGAGCTGACAGATCGCTGGATGTGGCACCGGGGTCTCCGGCCCGGTGCCACAGCCGGCACCCGACGAAAGCGACGACCGTGACACTTCGAGCGCAATGCCATGCCTGCACCGGATGGTTCGACCTCGCTCGGCTCTACGCCGCCGACCCCTGTGACGCGGACCGGTGTCCGAACTGTGCGGCCCACCTGGGATCGGCCGGCCTCGGCCACACGACCTTCCGGATCGAGCGCCACCTCAAGGCGCTCTGCGCGGTGCTCGGTGATCTTGCCGAGAGCCCGGGTGCCTTCACCGTCGATTCCTCGGCGGTTCGCATCCAGGTGCTTCGGGCGGTCGACCGGCTCGATGAACCCCCTGCTCTGAACGCCACCACACGGATCTCCGCGACCACCCGGCGCTGAGGATCCCTGCTGGCCGGAACCTCGTCGCCTCCTGCCCGGCGCCCCGACACCCGTGCTCGCACCGCCGGCGGAAGGCCGAGCGGCGCGGGCGCACCACCTCACTGCCTCACCACCTCACCACCAGAAGGAACCTCCCATGCCAGACCGAAGCACCGTCGAGCCCAGTGGCGGCGTCGGCTCGACCGAAGCCCTCGTGAGCCGGGCACCGACCAACCTGGCGGCTGGGTCCGTCGGCAGCAGCCGCGATGCGGCGACGAGGGCTCGAGACGGCGAGCCGGGGCTCGGTCGGTCCATCGCGGTCGCGGCGGCGGTGAGCATGGCCGTCGTGCTCGCCGCGGTCACCGGGGTCCTGGTGGCCACCGGCGCGCCGGTCGTCACGTCGCTGGGGATCGGGGCGTTCGCCGCGCTCTGGGGCGGCGGAGGGTTCGGGGCGATGATCGGCGGTGTGCTCTACGCGCAGCGCGTCGAGGAGCCGGTCTCCCGTCCGTCGCTGGTCGGTTCCGATCTGGACCGCACGCCGGCGCTGCTTGCCCCGTGGCCGTCCACCACTCCGGTGCCCGGTCGGCGATGAGGGGCCGGGGGCTCGAGCGGCGGAGGGCCGGCCGCGCCGTAGCGGCCCGTGAGCCTTGCCGGGCGCCGCTTCAGATCAGTCCGAGCGCCACCATCGCCTTGCTGACGCGCAAGAAGCCGGCGATGTTGGCGCCCACCACGTAGTTGCCGGGCGAGGCGTAGGTGTCGGCGGTCTCCTCGCAGGTGGCGTGGATGTTCGCCATGATGCGCTCGAGGCGTTCCTCGGTGTGCTCGAAGGTCCAGGAGTCGCGGCTGGCGTTCTGCTGCATCTCGAGCGCCGACGTCGCGACGCCGCCGGCGTTGGCTGCCTTGCCGGGGCCGAACGCGACCCCGGCGCTGGCGAGGAGGCGGATGGCCTCCGGCGTCGTCGGCATGTTCGCCCCCTCGACGACGGCGATGACGTCGTTCGCGATGAGGGCGCTGGCGTCGCGGCGGGTGAGCTCGTTCTGGGTGGCGCACGGGAACGCGATGTCGCACGGCACATCCCAGATCGAACCGTCCGTCACCAGCGTGGCGCCGTGCCGCCGCTCGACGTACTCGCAGATGCGGGCGCGGTCACCGAGCTTGACCTCTTTCAGCACCTCGAGGTCGATGCCGTTGGGATCGACGACGTAGCCGGACGAGTCGGAGCAGGCGGCCACGGTGCCGCCGAGCTGGTGGATCTTCTCGATGGCGAAGATGCCCACGTTGCCGGAGCCGGACACGACGCACGTCTTGCCGTCCAGCGAACGGCCCATCGCCCGGAGCATGCACTCGGCGAAGTAGACGGTGCCGTACCCGGTCGCCTCGGTGCGGACGAGGGCACCGCCCCAGCTGGTGCCCTTGCCGGTGAGGACGCCGGACTCGTAGCGGTTCGTGATCCGCTTGTACTGGCCGAACAGGTACCCGATCTCCCGCGTCCCGACGCCGATGTCGCCGGCGGGGACGTCGGTGTACTCGCCGATGTGGCGGTAGAGCTCGGTCATGAAGCTCTGGCAGAACCGCATGATCTCGTTGTCGCTGCGGCCCTTCGGGTTGAAGTCGGCACCGCCCTTGCCGCCGCCGATCGGCATGCCGGTGAGGGCGTTCTTGAACGTCTGCTCGAAGCCCAGGAACTTGACGATGCCGGAGTTGACCGTCTCGTGGAACCGGAGGCCGCCCTTGTAGGGTCCGAGCGCGCTGTTGAACTCGACCCGGAAGCCCCGGTTGATGTGGATCTCGCCCTGGTCGTCCGCCCAGGGGACTCGGAAGATGATCTGGCGCTCCGGTTCGCAGATCCGTTCCAGCGTCTTGTGCTCGGCCAGCTCGGGGTGCTTGGCCAAGACGGGACCGATCGAGTCCAGCACCTCGCGGACGGATTGGAGGAACTCGACCTCACCAGGGTTGCGGCTTTCGACGATGGCGTAGGCGCTGGCGAGCTTCTCGTCGATCACAGGGTCCTCACAGTCAGATTGGCGACAGGATCGATCGTAGGGACGGGCAGCCGAGCACCCTGCATCCCGCACGCCGCGCCCGAAGGGTGCGGCGTGAAGGGGCGCTTCGCCCCGCGGGTCGAGCAGCCGAGCCAGCCCTGCGGTCCGTGGCATCGGTGGGCTCCAGGCCCGCCGGATCACGTCGGGCGACGGGGGAGCGTGCTGTGCCACGTGACGTGCGAATGATCAGCACCGAACGGAAAGGCGTGAATGCAGGACCGGGTCGGCAGCGGAATTGCACGGTTTGGGGCAAGGAAGCGGCGGCGTTTTGGTCGGCTATGGTTGGCCTCATGTACACCGTTGCGATGGCCGACGTCGACCGCACGGTCCCGGCCCTCGACCCGGGCGGGCCGGTCCGCCCGCTGGACCCGCCTGCGGTCGTTCGTGGCTGGCTCCACGACCGTCTCGAGACCTGGTGGGCACTGCTGGTCGGCGCGCCTCCCGTCCGGCTGAGCTGACCGACGGAGCGGCACCGTACCGCCGCCTCACGCAGCCTGATCGCCTCGGCTTCGGATCCGTCGGCCCATGCACGCGGACCGAGGAGCAAGGTTGCACACACATTGGACGAAATCACCTGGGCGCGCCGCTCGACCTCATGTGGCCGGCGACGCGGTGGATCGGGAAGGTACATCGTGATCACGATCGATCATCCCTGGGGCGAAGCCCTGGTTCGCTTCAGCTCGGACGTGGACCCAGACAACGGACTCGATGCCCGGCAGGTCGAGCTCCTCCGCAGCCGGCTGCTCGGCGCACGAGACGAGCTCGTCGGGCGGACCTCGACGCTCCGCTCCGAGATCGAGGCGGTCACCAGCGCGCTCGCTGCCGTCGACGCCGGGGTGTACGGCATCTGCCTGCGGTGCCGGCGGCCGATCGGCTTCGACGTCTTGTCGACCCAGCCGGCGGCGCGCCTGTGCCCGGTGTGCGCAAGCGGCGCACCACAGACCGTTCCGGCTCCGGCAGGAGGCCGCTCCCGATGACCGCCCCCAGCATCGGGTCGCTCGAGCCGGTCGCCAAGGTGCTGCTCGTCCGGCTCGATGAGCACCTCGAGCAGCTCGTGCACACCACCGCAGCGTCCGAGCACCACCGGGGCGCGATCGCGGCGATCAGCACGGCGCTGGCCCAAGTGCGCTCCGGCACCTACGGACGCTGCCTCGGGTGTGCCGGGGAGATCGGCGCCGACCGCCTCGCTGACGAGCCGGAGGCCAGCACGTGCGAGCACTGCCGCCACCACCCGCGGGCGCTCATCGGGTAGGCGCCGCGGTGCGGGGTGGTCCGCCCCACCCCGCACCGCAGGTTCGTAGGCGCCGGTCGGCCCCTACCTGACCGCGGGCCCTACCGCTGGGTGGCGGTGCACGCCTGGCAGCCCTCCGCGGTGGGGACGACCTCGAGGCGCTCGATGGGGATGGGGGCGCCGCACCAGGTGCAGCGGCCGTAGGTCCCGTCGGCGATGCGGGCGAGCGCGTCCTGGAGCGACCGCTCGTGGGCTCGGTGGCGGGCCGCGCTCGTGTCGTCATCGGCCAGTGGCGGGACGCGGTCGCGCAGCATGGCCCGCAAGGTGTGCTCGAACCCGGCGAGGCGCTCGGCGTCGAGTCGGATGGTCGGCTGGTTGGTGATCGTCATGGTTCTCCTCGTGTGGTGGTCGATTGCTCGGTCTCGCCGGGCGTCAGATCAAGAACGGCCGGGGCCGCTGCTCGCAGGGGATGCACAGCGCCGCCGCGGGGACGGCTTCGAGCCGCTGGGCGCCGATCGGTCCGTCGCACTGGCGGCAGATCCCGTACGTGCCGTTGGCGACCCGTCGGAGCGCCGCGCTCAACTGGACCGCCGCGGTGAGGTGGGCCTCGAGGGCCGGATCGTCTTGGTCGCACTGGTCTGCCCGATCGAGGTGCTGCTCGAGCATCGACGCCAACCGGTGCCGAAGCGTCGGGTGGTTCGTGGGGTGGTTGACGCGGGAGGTCATGGTCGGTCCTTCCTGGTCGGTGATCGGCGGTCAGGGGCGCTCGGGGTGGCGTGCCTCGCCTGGTGGGCCGGTGGTGCGGGTGCACCTGGTGCACCGGGTCGTGGCGGGTGCTCGCTGGAGGACCGCGAAGCCGATGCGCTCCTGGCATCGGCTGCAGAGCCCGTAGCTCGGTCGGTCGATGGCCCGGAGGGCGCGCGCCGCGGACGAGAACTCGGCGATGGCCTCGGCCAGGCGGTCGTCGAGCATGGCGCGAACCGCGTCGCGCCCTCCGGTCGGCGCACACAGGCGCCGGCGCAGCTCGCGGATCTGCCGGGTCTGCGCCGACCGGGCCTCGACGTCGGCGACGAGAAGCCGCTCGAGCTCGCCGAGCTGGCCGTCGGTCAGGCCCGATCCTGGGCTGCGGCCGGCGCCGTACAGGGCGAGGGGCGAGCGGTCCCGGTCAGCGGTCATGGCCGAGCTCGGCGTTGCGGGCGATGGATGCGAGCGCACCCAGGGCGGCCGAGTCATCGACGCAGGTGCACCGGTACCGGCACCCCTGGTTCACGACCCGGGCCACGACCGCGAGGACCATCAGCAGCGTCGCCGCGGCGAGCGCAGCGATGACGAGCAACACCATCGGAAGACCTACAGCTTCTCGGAGCAGCAGACAGGCGACCGTCGCCCACCCCGCGCGCCGGGCCGTGCCCGCGCCGTGATGCGAGCGTCAGTTCCGGCGGAGGGCGTGGTGGAGGCTCAGAGCCTCGACGACGGCTTCTTCAGCGGAAGGCAGGCGGCGCGCCGACGAGCAGCGCCCACCAGTGCTCGGTGCTGTCGTACAGCCAGCCGCGCACGACCGCGGGTGGCTGGACGGCGTCGAGCCGGGAGGTGACGCGCCCAGCAGCACCTGCTGCTTCGGTGGTCGCGTGCATCTCCATGGGGTCGACCGTAGCCGGGATCGTGCGACAGGGCCGCTCGGGTTCGCGGGTGCTCGGGCGGCTCGGCGGGGCCGGTGCGCGTGGCGGGCGCGTCGCCGATTCCCGACTTGACGGGTCGGGTATTGCTGT
>Ga0182747_1000565_pt1 | contig 34534 bp, 32 predicted proteins | sample eDN3rd30CBELigBY_FD_128526 | JGI IMG/M metagenome (GOLD analysis project Ga0182747, IMG submission 128526) | Enriched backyard soil microbial communities from Emeryville, California, USA - eDNA 3rd pass 30_C BE-Lig BY (version 2) (version 2) | ecosystem: Environmental > Terrestrial > Soil >... | reverse complement strand
GCGAAATGGAACATATACGGAACATGTGCGAATAGGAAAGAGCTTCAGACAGCATTGACGATGACCTCCTCCGCCACCGGCGCCACGCGGCCCCAGCCCTGACGCACCAGCGCCTCGACCTGGGCCAGCGCCTCGTCGAGATTGGCGCGACAGCGTTTATGGGTGCGCGGCGTGCCGATCGGCTTTTCCAGTTCGTAGATGGTCATCATGCGCAGCGCGGCATGACTGATCTCGGCGCTTTCCAGAATAGGGACGGGGAGGAGGGCCGGGCCGAATGCCTGCTCCATGATCTGCCGCACCATGGAGTGGCTCGGATCATTGGCGTCGAATTTCGAGCAGAGCAGCCGCACAAAATGATAATTCACCTCGATGCCCGCCTCCACCAGCTGAGCCAGCACCTGATCCATCATCGAGAGGAACTGGACGGTCGAGCAGAAATCCGGTGTCGTCGCCGCCAGCGGCACGAGCAGCGCATTGGCGGCCTGCATCACCGCAAGGCTGATCGTCCCGAGGGCCGGCGGGGGGTCAAGCAGAACGATATCATAATCGCGCGCCAGGTCGGCCAGTCCCTTTTTCAGCTTGCGAAAGCGCGCGGCGAGCACCGCATGACCATCCGCGCCCGCGGCGGCCAGCTCATATTCCACGTCGAACAGCTCAAGGTTGGACGGGATCAGATCGACATTGGGCCACGCCGTGCGCTTCACCGCATAGAGAAGATCGGTCTGCGTCGGGTCGATCGAAAGGTAGGGATATAGCGTTTCGTCCCGCTGGATGTTGAAATGCGGGTTGAAGCCGAACAGGGTTGTCGTCGTCGCCTGGCTGTCGCAATCGACCACGAGAACGCGATAGCCATGCACCGCGAAATAATGGGCGAGATGGGTCGTCACCGTCGATTTGCCGACGCCGCCCTTGAAATTCTGCACCGCGATGATGGCCGGTTCATCCAGCGGCGCGCGCGCCGGGCTCGCGCCGAGCACGTCGCGCATGTGGAGCAGGTCGTCGAATGTGTAGCCGAGGCGCCGGCCGGTCTCGGAGGCTGGGGCAGGGGGCAGGCGGCCATCTTCCTCGGCCATGCGGATGCGGTTGGTGGAGCAGCCGAGCAATTGCGCAATTTCGGCGATGCCAAGGCGGACGTTGAGGGCTTTGCGACTGTCCGGCAAAAAGGCGCGGCGGCGCAGGCGTTCGATCATCCGCTCGCCAGCCTCAGCTAATTCGCCGATTTGCGTCGCGACTGAATTCATTTCTGACTCCCTCAAGTCAATTGAAGCATTATCTTAACATAATTTCAAAATATCATTCAGTCCAGCAGGATAGGGCGGGCGAGAATGGCGCTCGCAAGCGCTCTGAGCGGCGCAGAGCCATGCGCGGCCCGGGTCACGGGATGATGCAACCGGATCGGTTGTGGCTTTTGCGGGAGGATCGTCAGCTATCGTCCACCGCCGCAACCGATCCGGTTCTTGTTCGGGATGAAGCGGCGGCCAATTCGCTTATCCCTCATCCTCCGGAAGACGCATTTTTTCGCGTGTCAGGGCAGTGGGGGTCGTGGTGAGCGGACGTGTGGCGAGACAGCCGAAGGGGAGGGCGCGCGCTCTGGGCGCTGCTGCTCACTGGCTCTTGCTCAGTCTGCTGTTCGGGTTCGCTTGGCCGGCGATGGGGCAGGACCTGTCCGGTCGCGGGACCAACAGCCCGAACACCGCGCCGACGATCGATCGCGACCGGGCGGATCGCCTTGTGCCCAGCATTCCACAGCTCGCTGTCCCGGCCCCGGCCGCGCCGCCGCCTACGGTCGCCACCGCTCCGGCCGGCGAAATGGATATTCTCCTGACAGCTGTGCGCTATGATGGGGCAAGCCTGCCGACGGCATCGCTGGATGCGGTGGTCGCGCCCTGGCTGGGGCGGCCGCTGACACAGGATGTGCTTCAGGCCATCGCGAATGCCATCAGCCTGGCTTATGTGAAGAGCGACATTGCTTTTCATGCTGTCTCGATCCCCGCGCAGACGCCCACCGGTGGAGTGCTGACCGTCAAGGTCGTCGAAGGGCGAGTGACCGACTATACCCTGGTCAATGCCAGCCCGAGCACGCCGAAGCGTTTGATCCGGGCACATATGCGCCGGCTGATGCGCGATGCTCCCTTGCGGCGGAGCACGCTTGAGCGCACGCTGTCCTTGCTGCGCGATGTACCGGGGCAAACGGTTGATGCGGAAGTCCGCCAGCTCGATACGTCAGGCAATCTGGTGCTGGATCTGTCCGTCAAGCGCAAGCAGCTGCAGGGCGGACTGCTGATCGACAATAGCGGTGTCAGCAACGTCGTGGAAGGTGTCCAGGCGCAGCTGTCCGTTGCCATCAACGGCTTGGCTCGCGAGGGCGACAGTTTGCGCGTCGCGGGCTATCTGCCTTTCTACCCGGATCGTTATCAGTTTTATTCGGCCAGCTATGCGACGCCGCTGGGGAGCGACGGTCTCTCGCTCGGCGCCAGTCTGGCCACGGTGAGATCCCGCTCGACCGGGGATCAGATCAAGGGACAGGCGACACTGGCCGGGCTCACCATGGCCTATCCGTTAGTGCGGTCCTACAAGACCAATATTTCACTCAGTCTTTCGCTCGATGGTATCGATAGTAGCAATTACTATCTGGATACGAAATTTGGCGATTACAGATCGCGCGCTGTCCGATTAGGAGGCAGCGTTTCGAAAACGGATGGCGACAAGGGTTTCGCCGTCTCGGCCATTGTCAGTCAGGGCGTCGATCTGTTCAATGCCAAGGCCTTTGAAGGATTTTCGAGCAAGTCCTTCACAAAAGCCAATATTCAGGCTGTTGGCGTGATGACGGTGAAAAAGATCATGACCGTCAAAACCACGGTTCGCGGGCAATATTCCCGGGACAAGCTGCCGGTCACGGAGCGGATGTCGCTCGGCGGCCGTGATGCCGGCATGGCCTTCCCGGTGGGCGCGGTCACAGCGGAAAAGGCCGTGGCGGGCAGCATCGAGCTGGATTGGAAGCTGCCGACAGTGACCCCGCTGGTCAAAAACAGTTCACTGTTTGTTTACGTTGATGGCGCGCGTGGTCGCACCGTTGCACGTCCGGCCTATGCCTTGCCGGCCGAGACGGTGTCGCTCGCCTCGGTGGGGGGCGGCCTGCGCTTCGGCGTCGGCAAGGGCTGGACCGCCAGCACCGAGGTCGCGGTGCCCATTGAGCGGCCGAGCGCAGCCTACAGCAACAAGCCCCGCTTCTTCTTTGGCCTCGCCCGCGCCATTTGAATGATTGTTTTGCGTATACGCAAAAGACGCAACATCATCGGCGCCGACATGCGGAGACATCCTATCAATGCAAAATGTCTGGGAAGTGTGGACGTCGGCGTTGACCGATCAGGAATGCGATACGATCGTTGATCTGGCCGGGCGCTACCAGCCCCAGGCTGCCACGGTGGGTTTCGATGATGGCAAGCGCAGCGACAAAAGCTATCGCTCATCGATCATCCGCTGGCTCGACGTCACGGTCGAGAAAGCATTGGTCGATCGGCTGATGCAGTTCGTGCATCGTTCCAATCGCAGCAACTTCGGCGTTGAGATCGATGCGCCTTATGATCTCCAGTTCACGGAGTATCACGGCACGAGCCAGGGTAAATATGACTGGCATCAGGATGTGTGGCTGGAATCGCCGCGGCCGTTCGACCGAAAATTGTCGCTCGTCGTGCAAATGTCCGATCCCGGTGATTATCGCGGGGGGCAGTTTGAATTTTTCGGCCTTGAGTCGCCCGGCGATCGTTTTGCGCCGCGTGGCAGCTTGCTGATTTTTCCGTCCTTCCTGCAACATCGCGTGCTTCCTGTGACGGAAGGCGTGCGGCGCAGTCTCGTCTCGTGGGTCGAAGGGCCGCGCTGGCGCTAGATTGTCGCGACGCTCGCCGTCGGTATCACGGCAGCGGGGAAGCTGCCGTGCCCCCGATCAATATTCCGTATCTGTCCCGACATGCGCCTGCCAACGCCGATGTGGCGCGCTGAGCGGTCCCGTGCCGGCACCGGCGATGGAACCAGGAGCGCGCGCAAGGTGACTGTGGGGCAGGGCCGCGTAGCAGGTCGACTGCCCAGGGACGACGCGCATGGTGCAGGGGCCCAGGTCATACATCTCGAACGCCCGCGGATCACGCGATCCGGCGGTCGGGCAGGGGCCTTCTGGGTTCCACCTGTCGGACCTGTCGAAGCGGCAACCGACCCACGCGTTCTGCCACCAGTCCAGCTTGCAGATTCCCTTGGGACAACGCGCTGCACTGTTGGCGGCGGGCTTGTTGAAGCAAGGCGGCCTGCACGGTGACTGTCTCCAGCCCGGGCTCATCACGAGACGGGTGAAATCGGGGCGGATCGCTGCGTTGACGTTCGTCCGGCCTGAATCGATCGAGCGCCTCTCGTCACCCGGATAGAATAAACCGCTTTGGCGCTCAGTTGTGACCTGACGCGTTGCGCAGCGTTATCGGGTTTTGCCGGCCAGATCGCCATGAAATCCGCGCCTGGCCGATCTCTTGCGAAATTTCCGGGCGATCGAAGCGAGTTTGCGCATATCCCGCCGCCCGTCCCGAAACATGCTTTTTGCGTGTTCGGGCAGACAGGTGTGACCCGGTCGGATTGGTTTCTTCTCGGCATCGAAACGGCCAGCATCGGGCGTAGCCAAGGCACCGTTCTTGTGAACATGCGTCCAACAGGGAGTGTTTCGATGCCTCTTCATCATATTCGCCGCTTGCCCAAAATGCGCAGTCTGCTCTGCGCCACCGCTGTTCCGCTGCTTTGTCTGGGCCTTGCGGGCTGCGCCGATGGCGTGGGTTTTGACGTTGGTGCGGGGCGCGGCCCCAATGGCCCCAGCAGCCCGAGCGGTCCCTCCGACCCAAACGGTCCTTCCGGTCCGAGCGGCCCTACTGGCCCCAGCGGTCCCTCTGGTCCAAGTGGCCCTTCCGGTCCGAGTGGTCCTTCCGGCCCAGGCGGCCCCTCCGGTCCGAGCGGTCCCTCCGGCCCCGGTGGCCCGTCCGGTCCGAGCGGCCCTTCCGGCCCAGATGGCCCATCCGGCCCGAGCGGCCCTTCAGGCCCAAGTGGCCCATCCGGCCCGAGCGGCCCTTCAGGCCCAAGTGGCCCTTCCGGCCCGAGCGGTCCTTCCGGTCCAGATGGACCCTCCGGCCCAACCGGTCCTTCAGGCCCGACTGGCCCGACTGGCCCCACCGGATCGGTGGGCGGCATCTCTATCGGTGATACGCCTGTGACCGGGCCCTCCGGTTCGGGCACGTTGGTCGGGGTGAACGTGTTGCCTGGCAGCAACCCGTCTACGGGGAGCGTTGCGACCGTTGACGTGCTGACAGGCAATGGTGTGGTCGCGGATATATCTCTGCCGAAAACCACCGAAGCGTTGCAAGACGGACTTGGTGCGGTGGGATCGCTCGTGACCGCGGTGGCCGGACCGAATGTCGGCGGCGTGGTCAACGGCCTCACCGATGGCGTAGCACCGGTGGTGGCACCCGTCACAGCGGCTGTCGGTCAGGTGCTGACTCCGGTTCTCGGGGTCGTCAACGGGGCCTTGTCACCGGTGACGGACGGGCTGGTCAGCCAGACCGGGCCGCTGGCACCGGTCACATCGCTGGTGAACGGTGTGCTGGGCAACCTTGCCTCTGCCTTGCCGGGCACGCCGAATGGCGGCGCGGGTGGCGTGGGCGGTCCGCTGATCGATGCGAATCTTGCGGGTCATCAGACTGGTGCAAGCACCACCGGCACAATCCTGGGCCTGAATGTTCTGCCGGCCCCCGCCGGCACGACGGCGGCTCAGGGGCAGCTCGCAACCGTGGACCTTCTCTCGCAAGGCAAGGTTCTCGACGTCACGCTGCCAACCACCAAGGCGGGTGTCGAAGCCGGTCTTGCCCCGGTCGGTGCGCTGGCAGGGGCGATCGCCGGGCCGCAGGTCGGCGCGGCTGTCGGACAGGTCACGGGTGCGGCCGCACCGCTGGTTGCCGGGGTGACCTCCGTGGTCGGCCAGGTAACCAACCCGGTGCTGGGGGCAGTCAACGGCCTCGCATCGGGCCTGCCCGGCTCAGCTAATCCGCTGGCGCCAGTGACCGGTGCTGTCACGGGTCTTGTGGGTGGCGCGCTTGGCGGCGTGTCCGGCGGCGGGAATGGTCCGCTGGCTCCGGTAACCGGCCTGGTGACAGGCCTCGTCGGCGGCGCATCCGGCGGCGGAAGCGGCCCGCTTGCCCCGGTGACGGGGGCTGTCACTGGCCTCGTCGGCGGCGTGCTTGGTGGCACATCCGGCGGCGGAAGTGGTCCACTGGCACCGGTAACAGGCCTTGTCACAGGCCTGGTCGGCGGTGCCACAGGTGGCGGGAGTAGCGGGAGTGGCCCACTCGCGCCAGTGACCGGGGCCGTGTCAGGCGTGGTCAACGGCGTGCTGGGTGGTGCCACAGGTGGCGGGAGTGGCCCGCTGGCACCGGTAACAGGCTTGCTTGGGGGGTTGCTTGGCGGCCTCTGAGTAGGGAACCGGCCCAGTGACACTCCCACACACTGGGCCGGTTCAATTCAGGCAGGGCTCCTCGCTTCAGGCGAGGGGCTATGCTGCTTGGGGGAGGGCGCGCAGGCACATGCTCATGCCGCGTCGTGTGGGTCGGAAAGCCGGCTTGACCTCAAACCGATCATCATGATCGCGCAGATTGCTCCATTGGTCGGCCTGTCCGGCGGGAAATTCGGCGCGGAGATGGTCCGGTTCACCACCAGAAGGAATAGTTCAACTTGTCCATCATCCGCTTTGGAGCCGATCGGCTCATGCACGGCACCTTTGCCATTCTCGCGCCGGTCTTCGCCCTGATGGTCGCTCAGCCGGCGGCGGCCGCCTCTTACGGTTCCTATGCCGAGACGGCGGGGCAGGCGGCCGTTGGTGCCACGTTCGATAACGCCGCAGCCGCGCCGAGCGGTGATCGCGCGGCCATGCTCGCATCGATCGACCAGTTGCCGACGGCGGCCGACCGGGCCGACGCGCTGGGTCAGCTCTCGCCGCGCGCCTATGCGGTGTTGCCCCGCCTCGCCATCACCTCGATGGATTCCTATGATCAGGAAATTCGCGACTATCTGGCCGAGCGCCGCAGCATCGCCGCGGACGCACCGGCCGGCGTGCCCACCCATGGCGACCGCACGTTCAACATGATGCTCAGCGGTGGGCTCAAACAGGCCAGCTTCGATGCTGCGCCGGACCGTCCCGCAGCCAATATGGATGGCCGTTCGGTGCGCTTCGCGGTCGATGTTCGTCCGGTCGACAATCTGATCATCGGTGCCACGCTGGGGGTCGACAATCTCGATGCCAGCCTGGATCTCGCGCAGCATCCCCGGATCACGCTGCTGACCACCTATATCGGCCCCTATGCCAGCTTCAATAACGGCAAATTCTATCTGGACGTGACGGCCGGCTACAATCTGGCCGAGTATAAATTGCGTCGTCAGGTGCAATGGGCCGGTTTTGACGACAAGCTGAGCGGCAGCCTGGTCGAGGGCGATGGCTGGGCGGCTACGGGCGAGGCTGGCGCAATGATCCGCACCGGCGGACTGCGTATCCAGCCCTTTGCCGGGCTGCAATATCGCTATGCCGATATGGCCGGCTTCAGCGAAGCCGGCGGCCCGGCCGCGCTTGATGTCGCCCCGTTCAATACAAAGTCATTGCGCAGCAGTGTCGGCATGCGGCTCTCCGCCAATATGGCGGCAGGCAAATGGACCTTGCGTCCGACGGTGGAAGGGCGCTGGCAGCATGAACTGCGCAAGCGGACGGATAGCCGCATCGAGGCGCGCGCGGCCACCCGTGATCTGGAGATCTTCACTCTGCAGCCCGCTGGCTTCGCGCGGGATGTAGCCGAGGTCGGCGCGGGGCTGACGGCAACCTATAATCATCGCACCTCCGTGCGGTTGAGCTACCATGGAGAATATGCCTCCGATCGACATGTGAATGCGGCCAGACTGACGATCAGTCGGCGCTTCTAGCCGTGACACCGGCGGCTCCGGCGGTGACATGAGCCGCCGGTGTCGGGGCCGGAGGTCTGTGGACAGCCATGCGACCGATCCGAACCGAGTTTGGCTGGGCTTTGTCGCACAGGACAGGCTATGACTGGAACTTCGGTAAATCGACACTGCCGGGGCGACATGATGGCAAGTTTTGTACGGCAAATATTGACCAGCCTCACTTATGAACCGAGCGCGAGCGATATGGTGCCGGCGCGGGACGGCGAGGCGCTCAGCAAGCTGGAGCAGCGGCTGACGAGCTTTGTCGAGCAGGGGACGGGCACACGCGCGACCATCTCGATCCAGCCCGGCGATTGCATGGTGTGGGATGGCAACCCGCGCGATCAGCCCGGGCTGAACCCGGATAGTTGCCGCTCGCTTATCGATTCGATCGCGACGGAGGGTGGCAACCGCATTCCCGTGCTGGTGCGTCTCGCCAAACCGGAGGCGGAGGCGCCCTATGAGCTACTGGTCGGCAGTCGACGGCGCTTTGCCATCGACTGGCTCAACCATAACGGTCGCTCGGAGCTGCGGCTGAATGCGTTGGTCGTCGACCTTTCCGATGAGGAGGCCTTTCGTCTCGCCGATATCGAAAATCGCGAGCGCGCCGATATTACCGAGCTGGATCGGGCACGCAGCTACCAGAGCGCGGTCGATCGCTTCTATGGTGGCGTGCAGTCGCGCATGGCTGAATCGCTCAACCTGTCCAACAGTCAGCTCAGCCGGCTGCTCGGACTGGCGCAGTTGCCGGCGGAAGTCGTCGCAGCGTTTGCCACCAAGGAAGAATTGCGGGTGCGCCATTCCGAGGTGCTGACACCCCTGTTGCGCCGGGCCGATACGCGTGCATGCGTGATTGCGGAGGCCCTTGTCATTGGTGAGGAACAGCAGCGTCTGGCCCGGGAGGATGAGCGGATGCTTCCCGCAGCGACGGTGCTCCAGCGGCTGAAGGAGGCTGCCACGCCCTCGCGGCCGGCCGAGCTGAATGGCGAAGCGGTTATCATGGCTGCCGGCGCGGCCGTTGGCCGGGTGCGGACGAGCCGGACCGGCGAATTGCAAATCGACCTTACGGTGGCCGAGACAGCCGACGTCGAGGCGCTGCTGGCCTCGTTGCGCGAGGCGATACTGACCGGGCGGGCCAACCAGATGCAGCTGGTGGCCTGAAGCCGCCGATCAGACTGGCGGCTCAGAGCAGCTTTTGTTCAGCAAGATAGTCGAGCAACGTCTGCTCAATCTCTGGATGGATGCCCAGAAAGTTACGTCGCCTGTCATGTTCGTCTTCCCAGCGGAACAGAATATTGCCGCTGATCAGCCGATTGATGAGGCGAAGCGCAGTCGTTGTCGGTGCACCAGTCGCGATGCACGCGCTGGATACCGAGACGGTGCGGCCCTCGATCTTCGCGAGGAGCAGATCCAGCAGCAGCACCCAGGCGGGATCGCCGAACAGGGTGCCGCCGCCCAATTGGCGCCGTTTTGCTTCATTGCGCAGCAGGGCATGGATGAAGTCCGCCGTGACCGGGTCCTTGAGCGCGGCGGATGTGGCCGCCTGACCGGGCAGGGCCGGGGCGCGGGCCCCGGGTTTGTCGTCAATCAGTTGGGTGATGCGCTGCAACTCGGAACTGAGCGCAGAAATCTTGTCCATCAGGGCGATGCGCGGCGTCGGTGTATCGGCAAGACCGTTGGCGCGTTGCAGCGCCTTTTGCAGGACATCCCGGCTGACCGGCTTTTGCAGAAAATCAACCGCCGACGCGCGCATCGCATCGACCGCGAGATCCAGCGTGGCATGGCCGGTCGCCATGATGAACCGCAATTGCCGGCCACTTTGCGCGCCAAGGATGGAAAGCTGACTGATCAGTTCCAGCCCGTCGCAACCGGGCATGTCATAATCCACGATCACCAGCGAGATATCGGGTTGAGCGGCATACCGGATCGCGTCCTGCGGGGATGATGTGCCGACGGATCGCAGCCCTATCCCTTCCAGCATGAAGGCGCACTCGGCGAGCCAGTCCAGGTCGTCATCAACGATGAGAATCGTGGCCGGCTCGGCGGCCTGATCCAGATTGTCGCTTGTGACGTTGGCTTCGGTGGATGCCAGGGGCGGCAGGCTCAAAGCCTTCTTGAATCGGAATCCTAATGTGTTCATGGCGGGGCAGCTCCGCTTTTTAAAGGAAACACGTATCGTTGCGGAGACTAAAAAATATATCCGATCTGGACAAGTAATATCGATGCCGCGGCTATTGGAATAAATTCAGGCCGAATATTTGTATTTTTGCGTATACGTAAAAATACGGCACCTCCGGCCAACAAGGTTAACGAAATGGCAATCATTCCGATGCTGCCGGCCACTCCAAGCCACGTTGCCCCGGCGCCAAGTAACTTGATATGACCGCCAACAAGCAGCCGGACTTGCCAGCGTAATCGAATGGCCGTGATCGCCGCTGCCACGACAATCAGGCAACCCAGGCCGACCAGCCCTGCCTGGAGGGCCCCCGCCCATCCTCGGGTCACGCCCGCAAAGATGATGCCGCCACTCGCAATGACCAGATAGAGCATATCCGGCACGCCATAGCCTTCCCATGCGGCGATCACCACCGGCAGCAGCAACAGGATGAGAAGGGCAAGGCCGATCAGACCGATCGCGTTCATTCAATAGCCTCCGTTGGTGACCACGGCCGTGGCGGTGATCGTCGGGGAGGGCAGGGGGAGAAAGCCCGCAAACCGCATGATCGGACTATTCGCCATATTGTAGCTGACCTCTACCTTGAAGGTGCTGACCCCATCGGGGACGGTCGTGATGACCGGCCCGGCGCCGCCGGCCATCAGCAAGGATCCATAATTTTGCACCACGGCCTGCGCCCGCGCCCGGGCAAGGTTGGCGCGCTCGACACTGCCGAGTCCGGCGGTGGCCGCTCGGGCTCCCTCGGACGCGGCATGGCGCAGGCCCATATCTACCGAAAAATAGAAGGAATAGACGATGATGGCGAAAGCGATCATCAGGAGCGCCGGCGCGATGAGAATAAATTCCAGTGCTGCTATGCCCCGCTCGCAGGTCAGGCAGCGACGGAAAATCTGATCGAGCCGGCGCATTGGTCGGGTCACAAGATGGAATTGAACAGGGACGTGAACGCGGCTTGCAAATTCGTCTCGAACGCGCCTCCAATGGCAACGATCGCGCCGACCACGATTGACCCCAGCACGGCATATTCCACAGCGGCGAGGCCCTTCTCGTCACGCGCCAGACGACGAGCCAGGGCGTGGATATAGCGGGTCATCATAATCTTCATCCTCTTATCACTCCGTTGGGGAAGAGGTCGGGCGAACGGGAGTGGCGCGCGCCTGCCTTGTTTCAGGTCTTCAAATCAGCACGGGCACACCACAGCGCGCGCCGGTCACCCAGAGGCTGGTGTGGCCAAGCTGGATGCCGAGCGCGGCAAGCAGATTGTCGAGCAGCGGGTCGGCGGTATTGCCGACCAGCCCGGCGATCGGCGCGACAAGGCCGCCGAGCAGGGTCTGGCGCACGATCGCGATATTTTCCGAGCAGATGAGCGGCAGGCAGAGACCGAGAAGCTTCACCTGAAGGCCGTCCGCTCCGCTGAGCGAATCAATCAGTGAGTTCAGCAGCGGCCCGGCCGCAGCATTGTTGCCAATGGTGACTGGCGCACCGGGAGAGGCAGGTGTGCCCACGCGGCCCGGACCATCGGGGCCGAAGCTGACATCTTCGCTCCTGCCCAGCACCGGACTCGCGACGGCCCGCGCATCCACCGTGATGAGCCCCAGCACATTGACGAGCCGGACCTGTCCGATTTGTCCCTCACTGAGGGCCGGCATCGGACTCACCATCGCGTTGTTCGGGGGCGTGCCGATATAGGCATTGACCAGGCCCGAATAGCCGTGGAGCGTGACTTCCGTGTCGCGGGCCTGTTCGTCGGTATCAGCGCAGGAGATCTTTTGCAGATCCGCGCCACCCGCGCCGATGTCGATCAGGATGGGAACGCGGACATCAACCAGGGCACCGATCAGCCGAAGCAGGCCGAGCCCGATTTCAAGTTGCAGTCGCAGGGTGGAGGTGTTGACGCTGGTTTCCCCGGCCGGGCCGAAGGAGAAGCGCGGCCGCGCGGCCGGCCCATTGGCCATGCCGGTGAGCCGCACCACGCTGCCCGGAATGAGCAAGTCGACGGGCTTGGACAGATTGAGGCTTCCGGGCTGGCCCTGCACGGCAAACGCCCAGAGTTGATAGGCATTCATCCCCGCGCGCAAAGCAGGCTGCCCGTCACGCCCGCCAATCGGCATGTCCTCGAGCAAGCCAAGGCCGAACAGCCCGGACAAGGGAATTTCAGGGTTCTTGCCGACTTGTCCGGCGAGCAGCCCGAGCACTCTTTCGGTGCGCGGATCGCCAGCTGAATCCCGGGCGGCGGCCATGATGTCTCCCAGTTTGACACGCCGCTTGGCCAGATCCCCGTAAGTGCCGGTCTCGCCGATCCGGTCCGCGAGCTTGTCAAAGAACAAGCCGGCATCGACATTGCCGCCCATCAGCGCTTCGACATCAGCCGTCGTCAGAACGAGCTGGATGCCGAGCAAGGCACCGAGCAGGTTATTGACGCTGTTGACCAGAGAGTTGGTCACGGTGAGGATGCCCGAGGTAGCTTCAATGCCTGCCTCGTCGATCCGCGCGGCACTGGCCGTCGCGGCGAGCGGGGGAATGGGATTGAGCGGCCCGAGCAGCTGACTGAGAAATTGCCGGCTCGGCGCGCTGGTGTGGAGACGCACGGCATTTTCCTGCCCGTTGCCGGGGCAGCGGGTCATACCCGGGTCGAAGCGATCTTCTGGTCTGAGGCTGATATCCGGACAATAGCGGCCGATCTGGATCGACTGGAGCACGGACGGATCACGGCCATTGCGGGCGAGATAGTTCCGCGCCCGGTTCAGACCGTCTCGCGGGTCCATTGCGGCGGCGAGCGCGGCAGCTTCCGTTGCAGCCCGCAAGTCGCGATTGCCAACATAATAGAGGCCGGCATCCAGCGCGAAGCCCGCCGTGCCGAGCAAGGTTGCGGTTAACGCGGCAACCATGGGGGCGACAACCGCCCGCTCGTCACGAGGGACCCGTCGCAGGCGCCGCCAGATCATCGCGCCCCTCCGATGGGATCCGTCGACGGCGCCAGCTTTTCGCCGATCGAGTCGAGATAGCGCTCGTGGATCGCATCCGCCTCCGCCGCCGAGAGGGAAGGGCGATCCGACGGCCGCGGCGCGGACTGCAACTGCCACTCGATCACGCGACGGGCCGGGCGGTTCTCCGCAGCCGGCTGCTTGACCGTTGCGGGCGCATCGGTTGTGGCGGCCATGAGGAAAAGCAGGATCATCAGCTATTGCCCTTTCCAGCGTGCGGTGCGGGGACGGCCGCGATGCCGGCGGCCTCGGCGGCGATCTGGCGGGACAGCAGCAACCGGGCTTGCGGATCGGCCATTCCGTCCAGCAGCGCGGCGGCCTGGGCGGGCTGATTGCCGAGGGTCAGCGCCAGCAGCAGATTGTTGCGGATCACCGTGTCGCCCGGCGCCAGATCCGCCGCGCTGCGCAGCGTCTCGATCGCAGCGGCACTCTGGCCGGCGCGCAACTGGGCATAGCCCAGCGCATTGCGTGGCAGGGCGTCCGTTGGATAGGCGCGCGTGGCGGCCTGATAAAAGGGGATGGCCTCGGCCCAGCGGCCGCGCGCGGCGTGGAGATGGCCGCGCACCAGACTCATGGACTGATCACGATCATCTGCCGGCAATCGCGCGACCATTTCCGCGCTGTCTATATCCCCCAGGTCAAGCAGGCTGTTGATTCTCAGCAACCGTGCGTCCGGATCGTCAGGATAGCGCAGGTCGAAATCATCGAGATAGGCCAGCGCGGCGCGGGCGCGCCCGTCCATCCGCGCCTGACTGATCAGCTGGAGGTACAGGCCGCGCGTGGAAGGGACCGCATCTGTCGCTGCGGCCGCGGCCGGCGCGACCAGACCGAGCAGCAAGGCTCCAGCCAGCATCGATCGCGTCAGGCGGATCATTGGCGCATCCCTTTCATGGTGTCGAACAAGGTGGTGATGGGCGGACCGCCCAACACGATGAACAGGGCGGGCATGAAGAAGACGATCATCAGCACGACCATGCGCACCGCGATCTTGCCCATCGCCTCCCGTGCGCGGGCGACGCGCCGCTGGGTGAATTCATCGATGAAATCGCGCAGGGCCGGCGTCATCTGGATGCCCTGATAAAGGCCCTGCCGGAACAGGGTGGCCAGCTCGTTCGCCCCAGTCACGCCGACCCGCGTGGCCCAGCGCTCCAGCGCCAGCTCATAGCTCATGCCCCGGTCAAGATCGTCGACCAGCAGCGCAATGAGGCGATAATGTTGCGGCGCAGCGCCATCATCCTGACCGGCGATGGACCGGAAACATTGTTCCAGCGACACGCCGCTTTCGAGGATCATCAGCATGACATCGAGCACGAAAGGGAATTCGGCCGTGATTTGCCGGGCGCGATGGTGGGCGAGCATGGTCAGCACCAGCTTGGCGCCGATGAACACGAGACCGCCACCAATCAGCAGGAGCAGGGGTTTGGCGAGGAAGCTCCCCCAGTGCAGCCGTGAGAAAAGCAGCAGCAGCAGGATCGCCGCTAATGTTGTTCCAAGCCGGATCCACACGAAACGGTGGCGCGCGCCGGTGCCCTCGAAGCCGGCGAGGCGCAGGCGATTCTCAATCTCGCTCCGGTCACGGCCGCGCGCATCGAGCATCATGGGCAGGCGCAGCAAACTGCGCTTCTCATGGGTCGCGCCCATCCCGCGGGCGGCCAGACGGGCGCTCAGGCGCGTATCCTCATACCAGATTCGCGCCGAGCTGGCCGCAACCAGCAGGCCCAGCGCGACCAGCCCGAAGCAGATGAGGGTGAGCACCGCCCCCATCAAAAGGTCAGCCTCATCATCCGGCGCATGACGACGATCCCGCCGATCTGCAGCACCAGCGCGATCAACGCGAGCCGGTGGCCGCGTGCATCGCCAATGAAGAAATCGAGATAGGCCGGGCTCATCGTGACCAGCAGTGCGATCGCCACCAGTGGCATGGCGATGAGGATGCGACCACTGACCTTGGCCTGGGAGGTCGCCGCCTCCAGCTCGCGTCGGATGCGCAGGCGCGCGCGCAGGACGTTGGCGAGATTGGCCAACACTGTCGTGATCGACCCGCCGAAGCGCAGATTGGTCCGGATCGCGGTGGCCAGCATCGCAACCTCGGCCACGCGCAGGCGCTCCGCCAGCAGTTGCATCGCATCACTGACCGGCGTGCCCAGCTCGAGCCGCCGCGCGACGGGCGCCATATAGCTGCGCACGATTGGCGGTGCTTCCTGCAGCGCGCGCTCCAACGCCTGCGGAAGCGAGCTGCCGACCATCTGCATCTGGCGCACGGCATCGATATAATGAGGCAGCGCCTCGATCAGCTGAGCGACCCGCCGCCGGGCCCGCTCGCTCACATAGATATAGCCGGCCAGCGGCGGCACCAGCAGCACAACGAGGCCGGCAACCGGGCCCTGTGTGATGATCATCACCAGTGCGATCAGCCCGATAGCGCCCGCGCTCCAGACGACGGTCTTGCGATCCAGCTCAATCTGCGCCTGCGCGAACAGCGGCGCAACACGGTCCGGAATGAAGACGAGCTTTTGCCGATGGGGCAGGGTGGTGGCACCGGGCGTGCGGCGCAGCAATCGCCGGTCGAGCTGCGCCATATCCCGATCGCGCGCGGTGACCACCGAGACGATCGCCAGCACCAGCACCAGCAGCGCCAGGATGATGAAGGCGATACCCCTCAGCATAGCCGCTCTTCCACCGTGCCGGCGCCGGCGCCGGCATAATTGCGCATGCGCCGGGCGAAATATGGGCGCGGGCTGAGCGTCCGAAATTCACCCAGGCCGGACATGGGCGGTTGCTCGTCAAAGGCGAACAGGTCGTTGAGCGAATAGCTTTCGCCCTCCACGCCGGTCACTTCAGTCACCGAGACCACGCGGCGGCTGCCATCGGCAAGGCGCTGGATATGCACGACAACATGGACGCTGTTGGCGATGAAGCGGCGGATTGCGCGGATATCATGTTGCAGGCCGCCAAAACCGAGCAGCATTTCGAGCCGGGCGAAGGCATCGCGCGGGGAGTTGCCATGCATCGTGGCCATCGAGCCATCATGGCCGGTCGACATGGCCTGCAGCATCTCGACAGCCTCGACGCCGCGGACCTCGCCCAGGATGATCCGGTCCGGCCGCATCCGCAGCGCATTGCGCAGCAGTTCGCGCGGGCCCACCTCGCGCTCGCCATCGGCGTTGGGCGGACGCGTCTCGAGCCGGACGACATGGTGCTGGCGCAGCTGCAGCTCGGCGGCGTCCTCGATGGTGATCAGCCGCTCGTTCTCGCCGATGAAGCTGGACAGCATGTTGAGCAGCGTCGACTTGCCCGCGCCAGTGCCGCCGCAGATCAGGATGTTGAGCCGCGCGCGCACCGCTTCGCCGAGATAGGCGGCCATTTCCGCACTCATCACCTTGCGGTCGACGAACGTGTCGATGCTGAACGCCTGGAGGTGGAACTTGCGGATGGACAGCAGCGGCCCGTCCAGCGCGATCGGCGGGATGACGATGTTGATGCGCGAACCGTCCGGCAGCCGTGCATCCACATAGGGCACGGCCTCATCGACCCGCCGGCCGATCGGCCCGACGATACGCTGGATGATGTTCATCAGATGCGCATCATCGCGAAAGCGCGTCTCGACCTTCTCCAGCAGGCCGGATCGCTCGACATAGACATTGTGCGGGCCGTTGACGATCACGTCATCAATCGCCGAATCGCGCAGCAGCGGCGCCAGCGGACCAAGACCGGTCACCTCATCCTCGACATCCTCGATGAGCAGCAACCGTTCGGCGCTGTTGAGCGCGAGCTGGCCCCGGCGACTGCGCACGGCGATGGCCTGTTCGATCTCGTCGCGCAGGGCCCGTGCGCCAAGAGACTCAACCGTGCTGCCCAGCGCTTCCAGCTGCTCGATGACCTGCTGGCAGATCTGCGCTTTCATGCCCTGATAGCTGTCGCTCATCCGCTGGGTGGCGGAGTGAGCAAGCGGGGCATTGCGCACATCGGGCTGCGGGGTGGCGCGGCCACTATCGTCGGTGAGCAGGCTCATGCGCCGCGCTCCAGCGTGCGCAGCAGAGCGCGGCGCAGCGTATCGACCTGTCCGCGCAAGCCGCCGGGCGGCGGCGTCGCCACACCGCAGATCCGGCGCACGGCCTGGAGATATGCGCCGCCATCAGCCTCCAGCGCGAGGGGGCGGCCGGCATTGAGCCCATTGCGCAACCGCACCATATCGACCGGAACGGCCACGCTGGCCGACACGCCGAGAGCCTCGGACATGCGCCGCCCGTCGAGCAACACGCCGGGCTGATGATCCCACATCAACAGCCGCATCCGCGCCATCATGCGAGCATCGGGTCCGATCTTGTCGAGCAGCCGCCGCATCGCTTCCAGATCGCGGATCGACTGGGTGCAGACCAGTTCGACCCGATCGGCCAGCGCGCACAAGTCGCGCAGCAGGCCGCCATGGCGCAAACTGCCCGCCGACATCACGACATCCCCGCTACACAGGCGCAGCAGGCGGACGAGCGCGGCAATATCATTGGGCGCAATGCCCACCGGTTCCGCGCCCGCGCCGCCGTCGAGCGTCAGCAGCTGCAAGCCACTGGGCTCATGGCGGGCCAGCGCACTGGCGAGCAGATTGCTGTCGAGCCGGTCGATATCCGCAATGCCGGACGCAACGCCGTAATTCACCTGCAGGTCGAGATAGGCCTCCGCCGCGCTGGTGGGCAGGGTGCAGTCGATCAACAGGCTGGATGGTCGGCCGGCCGCGCGGGTCAGCGCCATATCGGTCGCGAGCAGGGTCACGGCCTCGACATCCGGGCCGAGCAACAGCGTCAGATGCCCATCGCGTCCCTGCTCGACAAGTGCATTGTTGAGCAGCCGAGCCATCACCTCGGCGACCTCGGCGCCTTCGGCATCACGGCGGATGACATCATGCGCACCCGCCCGCACGGCGCTCAATATCTGCCCGCCATCCGTTTCATCGGAAGCGAGAATGAGCGGCCGACCGCCCGCGCTCTGTGCCACCGCGCCAATAGCCACCGCGAGCGAACGCTCGGGCGGAATCGCGCTGCGGTCGATCACGACCACGCCCGGCCCGTCGAGCATGTCCGGCTCGATCGCCTGCACCAGCGCGACCGAGATGCGGTCCCCCATCGCCTCGCTGATCCGCTGTGCGAGCATCCGGTCGACGGACAGGATCAAAATACCCGCCATCTCAGCGCCTCACCACGCCAAAGGGCGTTGCTTGCTGGTCCAGCCCGTCAAGGCCCGGCCGCCGGTCGCCCGGATCATCCAGCAGCGCGGCCCGGGTCGGCAATGGCGGCATGGTGCCCGCGTCGACAGGCGAGACGAGACGCGGCGTCGCCACAATGATCAACTCCTGCCGCTCCTTCTGGCTCTGTTGCCGCTTGAAGAAGGCGCCCAGGATGGGGATGTCGCCGAGCAGGGGCGTCTTGTCCTTGGTGAGCGTGCTGCTGCTGTAGCTCAGCCCGGCAATCACATAGCTCTGGCCGCTGCCCAGCTCGACGGTCGTCTCGGCCGAACGGCGGCGCAGGCCGGGTATGACATAGCCCTGCAGCTGGACGCCATTGGCATAATCCAGCTCGCTGACTTCCGGCGCGATCTTGAGAACGATATTATCCTTGGAGAGCACATAGGGCGTGACCCGCAAGCGCACGCCGAATTCCTTATATTCGATGGAAATTCCGCCGGTGGTGCCCCCCTGCGGCACCGGCACGGGGATCTCGCCACCGGCGAGGAAACTTGCCTGCTCGCCCGAGCGCACCAGCAACGTAGGCTGGGCCAGCAATTCCGACAGGCCATTGGAGGACAGGGCGCTCAGCACCGCGCCAATGCCGCGATTGGGCGCGGCGAGGAACAGCTTGAAGGCCTCCTGGATGGGCGCCGTGCCCGCGATCGACACGCCTGTCGGACCAAAGACATTCGTGCCCGGACTGCCCGGCGCCACCACCGCGCCTTGCAAATCGCCGCTCATCTTCGCAAAGTTGAGGCCCAGCGCCTTGAGCGTCGAGGATGAGACCGCAGCGAACTGCACATCCACGGCCACCACCTGTTCGCCGCTGACCACCGCATCATTGCGCACCGGCGCTGCGCCAGCGGCGACAAGCCGGGCGGCATCCGTCCGCGCGCGCAGGCTGCTGGCGGTGCCACTCAACGTCACGCCGGCATCGTCCACGGTCGCATCGAGTCCCGCAAACGCCGGATCGGCCGCGAGCTGCGCACTGGCCGCCGCTGGCCGCGCGATGACATGCAGCGCATGCCGGGCCATCAGCGTGCCGTCGATCCGATAGACATTGATCACCGCATCACCCGGCCCGACGCCCGTGACGCGGAGCGCACGCGCCCCCGGCGCGGCAATGGCGACCACATCCTCGCGGTCGACCTCGACCCGACCGATCGGATGAGGAAAGTTGAGCAGACTCTTGCTCTTCACATAGAGCGGCCAGGCGGCTTTTTCCGCGGCCGTCCCAACGCCCTGCGCAACGGCCGACGGGGACAGGGCCAGGATGGCGCAGGCAACAAGCAGGCCCGGCAGGCGGCCAGCGGCGGGGATCGATGGCATCACGGATTTTCCCCCGCATAAATGAGTTCGCTATGACCGCCCATCACCAGTTCGATCGCTTGCGGCTTCGCACGGGCGGCTCGCCGGGGCTGCGGCGCAACCGGTGCGGGCGCCGGAGCCGCGCGGACCGGCGGGGCCGCCGAACGGGTCTCGACGAGAGCCACTTCCTGCTGATCGGCGGGATTGCGCAGCGACAGATAAAGCGAGCCGGTCGCCTTCGCGAGCGACAGAGTGGAAACCTGCTCGGGGCTGAGCGCGAGCGTAACCGTGCGCGCCGGCGGAGCGGGCGGCGGAGCCGTCAGGTCCCCCTCGCCGCCGGTCGCGGGCCGGGTTCCGACCACAAGATCGCCGACCGCAAGAACCTGCACCATCTGCAACAGCGTGCCGGCCCGGCTCTGACCATCGCCCCGCCCCCCGCTCAGTGCGTCCGTGCCGGGATAGACCGCCTGCACGTCAACCCGGTCGCCGGGCTGAACCAGGCCGGCCACGGCAATTTCGGCCGTGGTGTCGATGCTGATCGCGCGCATGCCCACCGGCACGCGGATCGCCAGCTTGGTCGCCAGATCGAGGCCGGCGCGGGGGATCATCGCGCCCTTCGCCACATCCTGCGTCGCGACCTTGCCGACCACCTCGGTGACCATGGCCATGCCGGGGAAACGCGCCGGATCAGCCGGGGCATTGTGAATCATCGCTGCGGTGATCGTATCGCCCGTCGCAATCGCCTGCGCCGCCGTGGCCAGCACGGCGACTGGCGGTGCAGACCGGGGGGCAGCGGCAGCAGGCGCGGCCGCGCTGGCGACAGGGAGGGCCTCGCGCCGCAATTGGGCGATCCCCAATACCAGAAAGATCAATGCAGCGGACAAACCCGCCGCCATCGTGACCTTAGCTTTCAAACCAAGATGCATCCAACACCCCTTGCGTTTACGCAACATCACCCCAACCGGAGCGCAAGCGTCGCTCTCAGGACGCAAACAGTCGATGAGCCGTCTTTGCGTAGCAATTCGCTGCAAGGCTGGGCACTGAAGATAGAACCGCTCGAATCTTCCGCCTTTTTCATTGAAACAGCGCGGGCCGAAGCTATGTTATTAAGCGTTTCCAAGGGTTTTTTAGGCAGCAGACAGAACCGTTTTACGCTGCCCGGTATAGGTAACCTACAGTTAACTATGACAAAGTTCAGTTCGGTCGCGATCTTGTTTGGGCAAATCATGTGCCATGAACAGGAATGCCTCCGATTCCCGAAATGGCAATGGGGGTAAAGCTCTGCGGGCGACACTCACAATCCTGCTGATCGATAGTGACAGATCGGCATCCAGCGAACTGCGCGATTATTTGCGCTTCATCGGACATCAGGTGGTTTGCAGCGACGATTGTCGTGCGCTGCCTGGTGATGGAAATTTCGATCTGGCGCTGATCGACTTGCCGCGGGAGCAGGATGATAGTCGCCGGTTGATCGATCATATCGCCGCGGCCCGCGCCGCGCCGGTGGTCGCCTTCATGAGCGACGGCGCCATCGAGACGATCAACGCTGCCTGCGCGCAGGCCCGTGCGCACGGCTTGACGCTGGCCGGCGTGCTCTCCAAGCCGCTCCGCCCGCCGCATGTCGCAGCGCTTCTCGAACAACCGCACCATGGGGCCGCCGGCTCACCCCGTGCCGAGCCCAGAGGTGATAGTTCCCCCGGGGCACCGGCGGCCCATTATGTGTTTCAGTCCCGCCATGCCCTGCATGACGGGTCGGTGGTGGGCTATGATACGCTGTTGCGCATCCCCGGCGTTGATGCGATCGGCCCCTGGTTCGCCGCGCGTGATCATGACACGGCCTTCGACCTGACGCTGGCGGCCGCCCGCGCCGCGAGCGACCTGAGCCGGCACCTTCCCGACGGCCGGCAAAACGCGATCGTGGCCTTTCATTGCCCGCCGGCCATCTTTTGCGACGCCCGCTTCCTGCGGGAAATGACGCTACTTGCCCAGACAGCGGGGCATGTGCGCGACAGCATCGCCATCGGCCTTGCCACGCCGACCGGCAACCTGCGCTTCAACGACCTGCGGGATATTGCCTTTCGCTATGTGCTCGCCGGCTTCAGGCTGCACCTGACCGACTTCACGCTTGAAACGGACAATCTCCAGCAAATGACTTGCCTGCCGCTGAGCGAGGCAAAGCTTGATTGCCGTGTCTTTCTGCACGAATTGCGGATGAACGATCCGTTGTTGCTGCCGGAAATCCTTTCACTGTTGCGCCTGCGCGGTATTCGGTCGACGATTGCGCAGATCGAAACCGCCGAGAATGTCGAACTGGCAAGACGCGCCGGGGCGGATTGCGGGCAAGGCCGTTATTGGAGCCATCCCATCCAGCCCCTGCACGCCTCATCATGAAGCTTGAGCGACGAACATGGCCGCTGGATGGTGCGTGGACTTTCCCGCCCGTGCTGGCTGTCTCGCTCGTCCTGCTCACCTTCGCCGCGCAGGAGGCCGCCGCCTTTACGCCGTTGGCGGCGGCAGCGGCCGGGGCGCTGTTCGTATTCCGCAGCCGCATGTGGACGCTGCTGGCGCTGGCCGGCCTCGTGCTGGGCGCCGGGCTCAAGCCGGTGGCGACATGGTCTATCTATGCCGGAATGCCGGCGTTGCTCCTGGCCGGCTCGCTCTTCCTGTCGCCGCATGCGCTGTCCCTGCTCATCCGCGTGCCCCGCCCGGTCTGGCCGCTGTCCATCCTTATCGGGACAAGCTGCCTCGTCGCGGCGCTGCTCATCCCTGGCCCGGCGGCGGCGTTTCTGGTTATTCCGGTAGATCTGTGCGCGGCGCTGCTCGGCGCCGGACTGGCGCGCTATCTCGCCCTTGCCAATGCGCGCATCCTGACCTGGGGCGAGGATGGGCTGGAGGCGACCACACGCAATCTTCTGCTGGGCCGGATCACCAGCGGCATGCTGCATGATCTGGCGCAACCCCTCAATGTCATCTCCATGGCCAATGGCAATCTGGGCTATATCGTCGAGCATCTCGACATTGCCGACAAGCACCGCACCCAGCTGAATGAACGCATCCGGCGCATTGCCACCAATACGGAAAACACCGCTCATGTGCTGAGCCTGTTCCGCTGGTTCGGACGCGACGGCAATCCCGATCAGAGCCTGCCCAGCATTCGCACCGCGCTGGAAGGCGCCATCGCCGCCACCAAGTCGAATGTCCGGCATGCCGATGTGACGATCGACCTGCAAGGCGACGCGCTCGACTATCCGCTGGCCGGGCAGCATGGCGCCATCGAGATGATGGCCGTGGCCGCGCTGCTCAGTGCCTTTGCCGGGTTCATCCTGCCCGATCGATCCAAAATCGGCGGGGCGGTGCTGCTCACGGCCATGCTCACCAGCGCGGATATCGTCATCACCGTCCGGTGCACCGACCTGACTGGTCACCCGATCCGTTGTGACATGGACCCGGCCACGCTGTGGCTCGTCGAACAGGTGGCTCATGAACATGGTTGCGTCTTTCAGCGCATGTGGCGGCGGCAAGCGGCAATCTGCTATGTCATTCGCATCGCCCGCGACGAGAGCCTCTAGCCGGCCCTCTCGCCAGACGTCCCGGCATCCTCCTCCGGTGCGGCCGCGAGCGTGATTTCAAGGACGGCCCCGCCCCCTTCAGCCGGCCGCAGGGTGATCGCCCCGCCCGCCTTGGCGACAATCTGCCGGCTGATATAGAGGCCAAGGCCCGTGCCGCCGTCCTGCTTGGTCGTGAAAAAGGCATGGAAAGCGGATTCCGCGACGCTCGCGCCCAGGCCCATGCCATTGTCCGTGACGGTGCAGCATATCACGCCATCGACGGTTTCGACGGCCAATGCGATCGCTCCGGTCCCGTCCCATCCGGCGGCCCGCCGTGCATCGATACTGTCGCTGGCATTCTGGATCGCATTGACGAAGACCTGCTCCAGCTCGACCTGCGAGATGATCGCGCAATGTGGCCCCGCCACCATCGCCATGGTGACGTCGATCCCGCGATCCTCGAGCATCGGCGCAAGGAAGATATGCGCGTTGCGCAAGCCTTCGGCCACATCGATCCGGAACGGCTCGGCCTGATCGACCCTGCCATAGCGCGCGACATGATCAATGATGTCGCGCGCACGCCCGACCTGCTCGGAAATCCGGTCGATCCGCCCCGCAATCTGCGCCCGGTTGCGCTCGATCTGGTTCTTGGCAGCCAGCAGGCGCAGGCTCTCGGCAGCCACCGCGATGGTAAAAAGCGGCTGCTTCAATTCATGACCGATCGACGACGCCACACCGCCCAGATCGACCAGACGCGCCTGCTTGGCGAGAGTCTCCGCAAGACGCCGGGGCTGATTAAGCGCGACCATCACACCTGTTCCCCAGCTATATGACCCGCGCCTGTCACCCAGCGTGAGCAGCATGCTCTCGAAATCCGCCCCCGTTGCCGGCCGGAATTCGATCACTGTCTCGCTATTGTCGGCAACATCCTGAAACTGCGCGCAATCATTGGCGTGGACCTGCATCGTCAGGCGCTCGGGCGGCTCGGTCAGCCGCAAATTGGTATAACGCAACAGTCCGCTTTGCGGATCAAAGCTGATATCCTGAATGAGCCGGAGACCGATCGATCGATTGAGATCGGACACCGCATCAATCAGGCGGGTGCGCTCGGCCCGGATGGCGACGAACAAATTATGTTCCTCCACGAAATCGCCGACGGCGCCTTCCATTTCTGCAACCGACAGCGCGGGAGGCGCCATCAGCGCCGGCTTGCCATATTCCCGCAAGACCCAATGGGGCTGGTCATGATCCGCCTTCACCATATGCAGCAAAACGCTGCGGTAGAGCCAGAACAACACCATTCCCGCCAACAAGAACATGGCGCTGCCATGCGGGCCGGCCCAGTCGGATTGTTCTGCAAGGAGCAGCGCGGCGAACAGGAGAAGCAGCAGATTGGCCCCGGAGCGGACGACACGCGCCATTGCGCGGCGCGACTTGAACGCGACGAAGGGCGCGCGGGCCATCGGGACGACATGGGCGACCACCACATCGGCCATGGCCGCCGCCATCGCCGCGCCCAGCGCCGCGCGCAAAAGCGGCAGGACGAGCCCCCACGCCATGCCGCTGCCTGTGACGAGCCAGCCCAGCCCGGCCACCAGCACCAGGATCAAACCGGCCAGCACCGCGACTTCCGCCGCCATCATCTTGCGGCTGCGCACCAGCAATATGGCCAGGAAGACGCCCAGCATCATGATCGGCTGCCACACAGCGCCCTGCCAAACCACCGGCACTGTGAAGATCATCATGGCGGCGATCCCGGAGCGGGAATCCGCATATCGCGCCACCAGCAACGCGACGAAGAGGGGCAGCCAGCCATAGAGACCCGCACCCGGTAGCAATGGCGCGAGGAGAACGGGCAACGCCAGCACGGCGAGGAGAAACAGGCCGGTCAGCAGCCTGGACCCGTAACGCGGGGTGGCGGGCGGGTCGTTCATGACAGCGGGGCTCACCCGCCCCGCCCCGCCCGGCCGAGCAGGGACTGGACGAGCTGGATCAGGTCCGATGGGCGAACCGGCTTGGTCAGGAGCCGGCAATGCAGCGGAGCGATGGCATCCGATCGCATGGGATCGCCAGTCATGAAAATATAATGCAGCGCGCGGTGCGCCAGTCGCGCATGCGCCGCGACTCGCTCGATGATCTCCAGCCCGGATTCGCGATGGAGACGCACATCGCAAACGACCACGCCAATCGTCGGCGCCGCCTCCAGTGCGTCTATGGCCGTGGCGAGCGAATGGGCGCCGACCGCTGGCATCTCTGCCAAGCCGAGCAACACGACCAACTCCTCCACAATCTCGCAAACATCGTCAACGACCAAGACTAATGCAGCATCCTGACCCTGATCGATCAAGCGTCCTCCCCCCGCTTCACCGGTCTTTCCCGAAACCGGTCTCTGCCTCTCCCTCAAGCAGGTGCAACCTTCGCGCAAGCCACGCACTCAAGTCAAGTGCATGAAATCACTAGATTGATAAGAGCCTTCTCGCAAAGGGGGCAACAATGCTTTTCGTCAGCGCACGCCGTGCTACATGCGCCGGGCCGGAAACGGCTTCCACGCAAAGGGCGGGCCTGGCACCAGGCCGGCCCGGCGGTCAGAAGAGAATGGAATTTCATGACCCAAAGCCAATTGTCCGACATTCTTGTCGCCAGGCTGGCGCGTGATCATGGCGGGACGCGGCATCGCTGGCGCAGGCTGGTCGGCCCCGTGCGCCTCTACAGTCTCAAGACACATGCGCATTGCAACTGGGCCATGAACCCGACCGGGTCCCTGTCCGAAATCGCGACGATCGAGCAGCTGCTCGACGATCTGCGCATGAGCTACCCGATCCTCACGGCCGATCACTGAGAGCGCGCACGGCTAGCAGAGCGGGACGGGACGATAAGCAGTGCCGATCCGCCGGCTCGCCCCGCGTCGGCGTCGCAAGGTCATATGCACAAATCGCAGGGCCACAGCCTGTTCGCTGAAGCAATAGCGCCGCGTCTGGCCGCATGAGCCGATCCGGCCCCAGCGGGTTTCCACGATCCACCCGCCGAACAGGTCAGGCGTCACATGGATGCTGTAGGCGCGGGCGATGTTCCGCTCCGGCGCGATTGCGCGAAGGTGGATCGGACGGGGGAAAGGGACATGGTCCATCCGCCTTGCATAAAGGCGTGCGGAAGCCTCGTCTCATGACCTTTTTGATTCACTCGGGCGCGATCGATTCAACCACCCGATCGGGGCCGCTCAAGATCGGCCGAAAGATCGACCAAATTCCGCAAGACATTGCCAATAAATACGTATAAATCCAGTGTTTACAGCTACGAAAGATCGGCCAGATGTCGCTCATGGAAACTCCGGACTGGATCGAACCCGCGCGGATCGACGCACCGGAGGGCGACCTGCTCGATCTGGTCGCGGATCTGTCCGCCCGCGCCGCCTTGCTGGGGCAGGCGCTCCATCCCCGCACGGCCGCCAATCTGGCCCAGCTGGTGCGGATCATGAACACCTATTACAGCAATCTGATCGAAGGCCATAATACCCGCCCGCGCGATATCGAGCGAGCGCTGTCCGGCATCACCGATGCCGATGATGCGCGCCGCAATCTCCAGATCGAGGCCGCCGCCCATGTCCGGGTGCAGCAGGTAATCGATGATCGCGCCGCGCGCGGCCTGCTGGACGACCCGGCAAGGCAGGATTTCATCCAATGGCTGCACCGGGCTTTTTACGATGGCGCGGGCGACGCGATGCTGACGATCGGCGAAGGCGCCGGCGCGTTTCACATGACGCCCGGCTTCTGGCGTAGCGCGCCCGCCCATGACGTGTCGGTTGGCCGCCATATTCCGCCATCCTCCGCGCAGGTCGGCGATTTCATGGCCTATTTCGAGCGGCGGTTCGCCTTCGATCCCATTCCCGGGCATCTGTTGATGGGTGTCGGCGAAGGCCGGGCGAAACGCATTCTCGCGCTGGCGACGGCTCATCACCGCTTCAACTATATCCACCCCTTCCCGGATGGCAACGGCCGTGTCAGCCGGCTGATGAGCCACGCCATGGCGCACCGGGCCGGCATTGGTGCCCATGGCCTCTGGTCAATCTCGCGCGGCCTCGCCCGCGGCATCGCTCCCGGGCCGGAAGGCCGGCTCGAATATCGCCAGCATATGGCCTGGGCCGACGAACCACGTCAGGGCGATCGGGACGGACGCGGCCAATTGTCGCTCAAGGGACTGAATTTGTTCGCCATCTGGTTCCTGCGCGTGTGTCTCGACCAGGTCGATTTCATGACCGGCCTGTTCGACCTTGATACGCTGGCGGCGCGTCTGACCCGTTACGTCGCGCGCAGCGAAACGCTCGCCCCTGAAGCCGCCCGGCTGCTGCAGGAGGCGCTCATGCGCGGGGAATTCGCGCGCGGCGAAGCCTCACGCATCACGGGCCTGCCGGAAACCAGCGCGCGGCGGGTGCTGCGCGCGCTGACCGGCGAGGGCCTGCTCGCATCGGACACGGAAAAAGGCCCGGTATCGCTGCGCTTTCCAGCCCATGCGCTGGAAGCTCTGTTCCCCCGGCTTTATCCGGAGATGGGATAGCGCCCGCCCGCCGCTGCGCGACGATTGGGCCTTGCCCCCGGCACCCGCATCCGCAATTCTCTCGCCAGGCTCTGGGAGGGGACAGATCGTGGCATCAAGAGGCAGAATTTCATTGGCCGGGGTCGTTTTGTCCTCGCTTGTTCTCGCGATGCTGCCCGGCACCGCTGCGGCGGAGGAAAAGGCGACGGTCTCCTCGCCGGATTGGTCTGTCCCCCGCACGGCATGGGGCGATCCCGATTTGCGGGGCAAATGGCCGATCGATTATCTCGCCCAGACGCCGCGCCAGCGACCCGAGCAATTTGGCACAAGAGCCGAGCTGACCGACGAGGAATATGCCGCGGCGCTCAAAAGTGCCCAGACCCAGCAGAATCTCTATGCGCGAGAGGATAAGGCCGGCAAAATCGGTCTGGGCCACTGGAGCGAGCGCGGCCTGCCGCTGCGACAGACTTCACTGATTACCGAACCCGCCGATGGGCGCATGCCCCCCATGACCGCGGAAGGGGAAAAGCGCGCCGCCCGGATGAAGAGCAGCTGGACGGAGGAATATTGGGAATGGGTGGATGATTTCAACACATTCGACCGGTGCATCACGCGCGGGATGCCCTCCTCGATGCTGCCGGGGGTCTATAATAGCGGGATCGAGGTTTATCAGTCGCCCGGCTATGTCGCGATCCGGCTCGAAATGATCCACGAGACCCGCATCATCCCGCTGGATGGCCGCCCTGCCCCCGCTCCGGCCATTCAGGGCTGGCTTGGCTATTCGCGTGGCCATTGGGAGGGCAATACGCTGGTGATCGAGACGACGAATTTCGTGCCCGGCTCGCCCATCGGCAATATCGGCACCAACCCGCGCCCGGTGCCCAATAGCGATCAGCTGAAAATGACCGAACGGCTGACCCCGACTGGCCCCGATACGATCCGTTACGAGGCGTGGATCGAGGATCCAGTGGTTCTCACCGCCCCGTTCAAGCTGGATTTCCCGTGGCAGCGGAACAGTGACTATGAAATTTATGAATATGCCTGTCACGAAGGCAATGTGCAGCTGCGGGGCTTCATCACATCGACCAGCCCCCTTTTTGCCGCCGAGCGCGCCGCAAAGTGGCAGATGGAGGAGAAAAAACCGTGAGGACGGACCACCCCGGTCAGTAAGCGGGCGCGATATCCCGCACCACATCCTCTGCGCCTGCCAGTTTTATGCTAGACGCAATTCATGGCGAAGAAACGGCGATATCTCACGGCAACCATGCCTGACGGCTATGTCAAGACGATCGGGCCAACCACTCTGGCATTCACCCATTATTGGCGGGTCGTGGCGACCCTTGAAAATGGCAAGATTGAAGTGTTCTGGGGCCATGCCAAGTCATTGAGCGAAGCCAGGAAAAAGCGCACCGCCCTGGATGAGGGCGCCAGAATGCGCGGTTGGAAGAGCCATATGTTCGATATCGTCGAACTGGTGGAAACGCCGGCCTAGTCCGACTCCCTGAACCGCGCCGCCATGCGCGCGCTGGCGCCGCTTTTCGCGGCCAGCTTAGCCCCGTAGCGCATGACGGTTTTGGGGTCGCGCCAGCGATAGGCCTGCATGATCGCCGGCAGGCTTTCACCCGCCGCAAAATTATCCTGGGCAACCCCGACCCGGATCGAATGGCTGGATATGGCAGCAACCCAGCGCTCCAGTTCAGCCTCGCTCATGGGGCCAAGCAGCTTCTTGTCGAACGCCCGCCGCACAAGTCGCTTGTAGATCAGGGTGATGGTGCCGGGATGAAGCGCCCCCTCCCCCACCCCGCGGATCGAACCGTCAAAATGCGTGTCGACCCGGCGAAACAGCGGTCCACGATCGAGCCGGGCCTGAACACGCCAAGTCGCGATTGCCCGCATTGTCGTCGGCGAGAGATAGGCGAGTGCGCCCTGCCCTTCCTGATCCGTCTTGCTACGGCCGATTTCCAGCGTGCCGGCGCCATCCGCATCCGGCCCGTCAATCTCGTTCAAGCGGATCGCCGTCAGCTCCGAGCGGCGGCACCCGGTATCATAGGCGACCAGCAGCAGCGCCCGGTCCCGCGCACCCAGCAGGTCGCGCCGGGTGGCTTTGAGCAGTATTGCCAGCGAGACGCCGCTTGCGGGCGCGTCGAGATCACTGACATCGCCCTTGAACCGCAGCGCCCGCGCCTGACGCTGGCGTGTGCCCAGCAACTTGCGCGCCGCCTTATGTTCAAGCCGGACGAGTGGCGCCGCTGTGGGATCATCACGACCCGCCATGCGGTAGGCCCAGCCAATATTGACAAGATAGCGCGCGATCGTCGCCGCCGCACGCAGCGGCATATCAGCCGCCACCCGACTGCCATCCTGCCCCGAGAGCGCGCGGATATAGGCCGCCACCGCGTCGGGAGTCGCTGCGCCCGGCGCAAGGCGCAAGCGTCGGCACCAACCGTCCCACAATTTGAGGTCGGAGAGAAAGGCCCGCACCGTATTGGGCGACCAGGCGCGCACGGCTGCCGCGACGAGCTGCGGGTCGACAATCTCGCGACGGGGAGCAAGCGCGCTGACTTCCCCCACGACAGCCTCAAGCCGTGCGGGCAATGGAAGATCGATCCGAGAAAGCGCATGACCGGCCATAGCCCGACAGCATAGCGGACAATGACGACCTTTGATAGGATCGCGATAATCTTTCATTATCACGACCAAGCATCAGGGCATAGTTGACCAAGATATGCTCTCAGTTAAAAGGTGCCATGTCTTCTGCCCTGCCATCGCCACGCTTTGGCCCGACCTATTCGCCAGCGATGGTGCGCGTCATCGCCCATTGCATGGCCGCGATCTCTGCGCTTGATGCCCGGATTTCCGTCAGTCCGATGATGCCAGGTTGGCGAACTCGCGCATCCTGGAGCGGCTATACGGCAGCGCTGCAATGGCAAGGCTTCGAACTTGATGAAATCGATGTTTATTCATGGGGCTGTGGCCTCAAATTGCCCGGACGGCCGCTGCTGCACACAAGGCTTGATCCGTTCGGGGCGTTTGCCGCGTGGCAGGATATGCTTGCCACCGGCCCGGGTCCGGACTGGCGGGCGACATTGCCGCCAGCGATTGGCGAGGTCGTAGAGGCATCCGACCACCCTGCCCTCATCCGCGCACTGGATCTGGTCCGGCAGTGGGCGCGGGTCGATAGCACGGCCGCCGCCTGGCTCGGTGCCCCGATGATCCTGACGGGTCTGTCGCTCACCAGCACTCCCCTGCCCTGTCTGGTGGTAGGGGCGAAGGCGTTTCGATTGAAGCGAGCGCCTGATGAGGTCGACTGGATCAGGGCGATCAAGGCGCTGACTGGGGCCGCTCGGGCCGGGCTTGACCGGTTGGACGCGCTTGAACGTCACTATCGCCGTGGTGTGCATGTCTTGACGCAATCCTACCGTCCCGGGGCTTTACCGGAACTGCTGGCTCTGGTTCAGGTCCGGCCACTGCTATCGCCGCAATCCGTGGCGAATGCCCTTGGGCTCAGTGTAGCGGGGGCAAGCAAGTTGCTTGAGCGGGCGGTGGCCGCCAAGCTGATGGTGGAAATAGGCCAACGCAAGAGCTGGCGGAGATTTCTGCCGCCTGATCTGGCTATTCGGCTTGGACTAGCGGAGCCTCGCCGTGGCCGCCCTCCCCTTTCGCCCTTGGCCCTTCCGGGGAACCATGCGGTTGTTGCTGCGGTGGAAGCACTGGATCAGGTCATGGCGAAAATTAATCGCATGCTTGAGAGGCCGTCTTGAAGTTCCGGTTCTAATCGAGGGTTCTTTCGACGATTACCCACCGGTGACGGAGCGTCTTCATTCGAAAATTTCTCAAAGAGAATATATATCCGGTGGTTAGACAGGTTAGTTCTAATTTAGAAAAGTTAAGTGCGGGGGATGGCTGTGCGAATCACGGCTTTTCCAAGCCTTCCGGGCCTCGCGACGTTCCTGAAATGACGGCGATATGTTCCCGATGGAGCGAGGAAGGCGTTCCTGTTATGTCGAGCAACCGTTCCCGATAGAGCGAGGAACGTTCCTGTTATGTCGAAACATGGCCATGGCGGGGCCGTTACGCAACAAGATTGAATCAGTTTCCGTCGCGAGCTGTAGGAAGTCGTTCAAATTGTCGGCTGTGCAGTTTGATGGCCTGAACGTAGCCGACATATCCGGAACGCCCGGCCGATTCGGGTCACGGCGTGATGTCGATCGGGAACCGAGACCGCCCGGCCCCGGCCCCCGGCGCGTCATCGCAGTTCGTGTTTATGTTTGTCATGATAGCGCTTCACCCAGCCAATGAATGCGCGCTGCCAGTCCGCGGGCGTGCGAGCCTGATCGGCATCGACCCAGCGTTGAAAGTCGGCATGAAGGGCATAGAGATCCCAGCCCGGACATGTCTCGCGCAGGTGGTCGATTGTCGCATCGGTCATGAAGCCACGCGTGGCGGCGGTTGACAGCCCCACCAGCGTGCGCCGGATGAGCGCGGCGGCGTTGATTGTTTCGGCAGGCTCCGCGTCGCTGACGGCGGGCTTTCGTTTCCCCGGGGAAACGAGAACGGCACCGGCGTCTGACGGGACGGCAGCGGCCGGTGCGTCATCGCCATCGGGCTTGCCATCGATACGGCGCATCCGCAGCAACGGTTCCCCGCCCCGTCCCTGTTCGATAGCGAGCCGGTAGCCCGGCAGCGCATTCTTCTCGACGAGTTTGAGGATCTCGAACTTGAAACGGCGATACTCGCCTTCCGCGCCCGATTTCTCGAACAGCGTTGGCATGGCGATGGCAAAGCCGGCCTCCCCTGCCCCGCCCGCATGTTTGCGAGCAACTTTGTAAAGCCAGCGCTCGCGCCCGCCGGTGATTCCGAAATAGGCGCGGTCGATGGCCAGCACGCCACCCTTCATCATGACGCCTTCCCAGAACCAGTTGGACAGTTCGATGGTCATGCCGCGGGTGCGTTCGGTGCGCTCATCGACCAGCTGGTTCCAGCCATCCAGCCAGGAAAAGGTCGCCTCCCGGCGATTTTCCGCGCGGATATTGGTTTTGACAGTGGTGGAAACGAGGCGGTCGAGAGCCTGCCCAAGCAACTCATAAGCGCGCCCCGTGGTCGGGCGGCCAATCGCCCGCAACAGGTCATAGGGCATGATATTGAGCTTGCGCGGCACGTCGTTAATGCCCCGACGGGTCATGTCCGCAATCATGCTGGCGCAATAGATCAGGATATCCGCATCCCAGATCGTCGCCATGCCATAATTGGGATTGGCCGAGACATTGACCCACAGCTTGCCATCGGGGGAGCGATAATCGATCGGCTTCACCCGCCGCGATTTGGCGAGGCTGAAGAATGGCCGTTCCATGATCTCCCGCTGATCGCGCAGGTTGAGGTCCGCGATATAAGGCAGGAACAGTTCAAACTGTTCCGCCCCGGCGCGGCGATCCGGGCGGCTCATGCCGGCACCTGATGGGTTGGGCGAGGGCGGCTGCGCTGCAAACCGTCATGTTGGGAAAACGCGTTTCCCCGGGGAAACACCATCATGACGGTTCTCCTGGCGCGGGGCGATGGTTGGCTCTGCCCATCAGCGCTGCAGCCCCTTGCCCGTTCTTCCAAGATGCTCCAGCGCCGCGCGGACGGCGGCGATCATCTCCTCCTCGTCGGCGCCTGACCCGGCATGAAGGCGCAGCGTCACCCCCTGCCGATTGGCCGACTGAATGGTCAGCATGGCGCGACCATAGCGGCTCGAGGCCGTATAGCGTTGGTCGTCATCCCGCTGGGCACGCGGCGCATCGAGCAGGCGGCGCAGCACGTCGGGGGCGGGGAGGGGAGGGGAGCCTGTGCCGGCCCGCTCTTTCTGCTCGGCCGCGAGACGCCGGGCCTCCGCCGCGATCGCCTTGGCCGCGCTGGGCTCGCCCAATGCTTGCGCGAGCCCATAAGCCGGCTTGAGCTGGACATCGCCCGGCGCCGCGAAAGCCGCGATGATGCTGTCCGGAATGGCCGCAACGCGGATCATCTTGGAGAGCCAGCCCTTGGAGAGCTTCAGCCGCTCCGCCATGCGCGTCAGATGGCCGCCATAGTGGCTCGCCAGTGCGGCGGCATAGTTGCGGGCCCGCTCAAGATCGTTCACATCCTGGCGCGCGCGATTTTCAAGGTCGGCCAGGCGGAAGGCCGCTTCATCATCCAGCGCGGCGACCTGCGCGACGAACTGCATGTCGGGATAATTATTGCGTCGCAGCCAACTCACGGACCAATGCCGCCGCGTGCCGGCGATCACTTCATAGTCATGGTCGGGATCATCGTCCGTCCGGCGCACCACGGCGGGCACTTTCTGGCCGCCCTCGGCAATGATGGAGTCGATCAGTTCTGCGCAATTTTCTTCGGTCAAATGCGCATAAATTCGCGCATTTCCGGGCCATATACGCACGCGCGCGGGATCGAGCAGCAACTGCGTGACCTGTCGCACTTCACCTGTGGCGACGCGGGCCAGCGCCGATTCGCGGTTGAGCAATGTCGCCCCACGCGCGCGTTCTGCGCGCACGGGCGCTGGGCCGGCTTCCGGCGTGACAGGCATGTCGCCCTCGTCATCCGCCGCGAGCAAATCGGCCAGATATTCGGATTGTTTACGCGCCATGGATGGCCTCCCAGTCGATCCGCGAAATGGAACATATACGGAACATGTGCGAATAGGAAAGAGCTTCAGACAGCATTGACGATGACCTCCTCCGCCACCGGCGCCACGCGGCCCCAGCCCTGACGCACCAGCGCCTCGACCTGG
>Ga0182747_1000559_pt1 | contig 34787 bp, 36 predicted proteins | sample eDN3rd30CBELigBY_FD_128526 | JGI IMG/M metagenome (GOLD analysis project Ga0182747, IMG submission 128526) | Enriched backyard soil microbial communities from Emeryville, California, USA - eDNA 3rd pass 30_C BE-Lig BY (version 2) (version 2) | ecosystem: Environmental > Terrestrial > Soil >... | reverse complement strand
GTCCAGAGCGCTTACCATGATGAGTGCCTCCACCGGTCGTTGGGACGTGAGTTGCACTCGCCATCAAATGCGAGACACGCCAACGACTGGTGGATGGCCACCACCTACCCGCGCGGCCCCTTAATCAGTCTTGATATATAGGAACATTCGTTCGTAACATGACTTCATGTTCGGGGAGCTGCTTGAGGAGCTGGCGGAGTGGTCGCCGGCGGCCCTCGATGCCGAGTATCGGCGGCTCGAACTCGAGGCCCGCGAACGCGAGGCGCGGCGTCTCGCTGTGCTGGCGATCATCGACGCCAAGGGGGCCGGCGCACGCGACGGGCACCGCTCCACCCTCGCCTACCTGCGCGCCACCACCAACCAGAGCCACGGCCGGATGACGCTGCGCCGGGCCCGCCTCGTCGGTGCCTACCCGCAGGTCGGCGAGGCGTTGATGGCCGGGCGGTTCGGCGCCAGCCAGGTCGACCAGATCGCCCGCGCCCAAGCCAACCCGCGCACAACCGAGTCGTTCACCCGGGCAGCCGTCGATTGGTTCGTCGAGCGTGGCGAGCATCGCCGGTTGCGCGAGTTCGCTACCGAGGTCGACAACTGGCTCACGATGGCCGACCAAGACGGTGCGTTTCGCGAGGAACAAGCTGCCGTCGAGGCCCGCTCCGCGCACGTGGTCGCGTCTAAGGCGGTCGGGCTCGACGTTGTCGCCGAGGGCGGCGACACGCTCACCGCCGAGGCGATGGCGAACATCTTCAAGGAGTTCGTCGGCGACGAGGTCGAACACGATGTTGCCGCCCGCACGGCCGAACACGGCGAGCGGGCCTCCGAGTTCCCACTCCCCCGCACAGTCGCCCAGCGCCGGTTCGACGCGCTCAAGCGGATCTTCCTCGATGCTCATGCGTGGCGCGCGAGCGGCCGCGGCCCGGCGGCGATGCCCGACCCGGTCGTCAACATCGTGTGCGATCAGGCGACGTTCCACGAGCTGTTGCAACAGGTAGGGATCACGCTCGCCGATGGCGGCACGCTCGACCTCGACGATCTGTCTCGCAAGCACCTCAAGAAGTTGATGGCCGAACTCGTCGCCGATCCGAACACTGCGTTCACCCGCCAGATCCGTACCACCAGCGGCCACACCGTGCACCCGAAGCAACTGCTCCAGGCCGCTCTGACCGGTTGGGTGCGGCGGGTGGTGCTCGACGCCCGCAGCGTGCCGATCGACTTCTCCGAGAAAGTGCGCTGCTTCACCGGCTTGGCGCGGGTCGCCGCCACGCTGCTCCATCAAACGTGCGTGCATCCCGGCTGCAACACCCCGGCCGATCAGTGCCAGGTCGACCACAACCAGGCGCACTCCGAGGGCGGGGCGACCACGCAGCGCAACGCGCAGCCCGAGTGCGGGCCACACAACCGCTTCAAGCACCACCACCGATGGCGAACACAGCGTGCCGACAACGGCCGCATCTACAACGTCAGACCCGACGGCACCCTCGTCCTGTTCGTCGGCGAAACTCCACCGACGTTCGAACAAGCCATCGCCCACGACCAGCTCCAAGAACGCCTCGCCCGCCTCGACACCCTCCGCCAACGCCTCGTCCAAGAAGTGGCCTGACGCCCCTTGCGCCCCGGTGGCTTCGACAGGCTCAACCACCTTGGTCAAACGCCGGCACCTGACCCGGTCGTCGAGTGACGCACGTGCGGCGAAGCCGCCACTCCGTTGTATCGAGATGACCTCGGGCTTCGCAGGCTACGCGGCCACGATTGCGGTGAGGCGTTGGAAGGATTCTTCGGCGGGGGTGGGGTCTTCGACGGGTTGCTGGAGGAACGCGTTGAGCGCGGGGCGTAGGGCGACGGCGCGGTCCACCTCGGGGTTCGAACCTGGCACGTAGGCGCCGATCTCGATCAGGTCGACCGCCTCGGCGTATGCCGCCAGCAAACTGCGGGCGGTGCGGGCGACGGCCTGGTCGGCCGGGGTGGTCACCGCCCCGGTGACGCGGCTGACCGAGGCAAGCACGTCGATCGCCGGGTAGTGGCCGGCCTGGGCCAGCCGTCGCGACAGCACGATGTGGCCGTCGACGATCGAGCGCACAGCGTCGGAGATCGGCTCGTTGTGGTCGTCGCCGTCGACCAGCACGGTGTAGATGCCGGTAATCGAGCCGCGCTCGGCGGTGCCGGCCCGTTCGAGCAGCTTCGGCAGAAGCGTGAACACGCTCGGCGGGTACCCCTTAGCCGTGGGCGGTTCACCGGCCGACAGGCCGATCTCGCGCTGGGCCATGCAGTAGCGGGTGATCGAGTCCATCATCAGCACGACGTCTTGCCCCTCGTCGCGGAAGTACTCGGCGATGCGGGTCGCTGCGGCCGCCGCGCGTAGCCGCACGAGCGCCGGTTCGTCCGACGTCGCCACCACGATCACCGACCGCGCCAGGCCTTCGGGGCCGAGTTCGCACTCGATGAACTCGCGCACCTCGCGACCGCGCTCGCCGATCAGGGCGACCACGTTGACGTCGGCCGACGACGTGCGGGCGACCATGCCCATCAGGGTCGACTTGCCGACGCCCGAGCCGGCGAACACGCCGACGCGCTGGCCACGGCCCATCGGGGCGAGGGTGTCCCAGGCGCGCACACCGAGCGACAGCGGCTCCTGCACGCGTGCTCGACGGAGCGGGTGGGGTGGGGTGCCGGCGATGTGCTCGCGCGGCACGCCCATCAGCTCGGGGCCGCCGTCGAGCGGGTTGCCGAGCGCGTCGATGACCCGGCCGAGCAGCGCCGGGCCGACCGGGATGGTCGGCGTCGAGTCGGTGGCGGTGACGCGCATGCCTACCCGCAGGCCGGTCACCTCGCCGTAGGGCATGCACGTGATCGCGTCGCCCGCGCAGGCGATGACTTCGCCGAGCAGCGTGCCGGTAGGGCCGGTGTCGACGAGCACATTGGCGCCCACCGGCATGTCGAGCCCGGCGACCTCGAACCGCAGGCCGAGCACCGATTCGATCCGCCCCGACACCACCGGCGCAGCGACCCGCCGCGCCTCGGCACGGACCTGGTCGATCAGCATCAGGTGACGAACTCTTCGGTGCCGCGGGTGACGACGACTTGGCCGGTCTCTTCGAGCGCACGGATGGTGCGCACGATCGCGCCCTGGGCCTCTTCCACGGTCTTCATCCGCACTGCGCCGAGCAGGGCGATCTCTTCGCCGAGGTTCTGCGCGGCCCGCTCGGACATGTTGACCATGATCTTGTCGCGGACCTCCTCGCGCACACCCTTGAGGGCGGTCGCCAGTTCCTTCGTGTCGACCTGCCGGAGGATCAGCTGCACCGCCCGGTTGTCGAGCGACACGATGTCCTCGAACACGAACATGCGCGACCGCACCTGGTCGGCCAACTCTTCCTCAAACGCCTCGAGGCCCTCGAAGATCGATCGCTCGGTGGCGCGGTCGGAGCGGTTGAGGATGTCGACCAGCGTCTGCAGGCCGTCGGAGCGGTGCATCTGCTGCGCCGCCGCGCTCGACCCGAACCGCCGTTCCAGCACCGTTTCGAGCTGGGTGATCACCTCGGGCGACGTCTGTTCGAGCTTGGCGATGCGGATCGACACGTCGCGCTGGGTCTCCTCGTCGAGCCCGCCGAGCACCATCGACGCCTGCTCGGGCTGCATGTGGGCAAGCACGAGCGCCACCGTCTGGGGGTGCTCGCCGGCCAGGAAGTTGAGCACCTGGCGGGGGTCGGTCTTGCGCAGGAACTCGAACGGCGCCTTGGCAAACGACACCCGCAAGTTCTCGAGGATCTCGTTCGCTCGCTCCTCGCCGACCGCGGCCATCAGCAGGTCGCGGGCGCGCTCGACGCCACCAGACGCGAGCTGGTCGTTGGCCCGGGCCATCGCCGCGAACTCGACCAGCGACGCGTCGGCGTCCTCGCGGCGTACCGCCTGGGCCTGCACGATCTCGGCGGTGACCTGGGTGACCTCGCGCTCGGACAGCAGCTGCATCACCTTCGCCGAACGGTCCTTGCCGAGCTTGAGCAGCACGATCGCGGCCTTCTGCGTGCCGGTCAGGTGGCTCGTCGGCAGGGCGCTGGGCGCCGCGACGTCGGGCTCGGGCTCGGCGACTTCGAGCGCGGCCACATCGATCGGCGGCTCGGCGACAGCGGTCGACTTCCTCATCTCCGTACCCCTTCGTCAGCGAGCCAGCTCTGGAGGATCTGGGCGACCTCTTCAGGGCGCCGGTCGGCGAGGTCGCCGAGTTCGTCGAGCGCTTCGCGCGAGGCGGCCGCGAGCGGGTCGAGTAGCTCGTCGGCATCCTCGATGGGCCCGTCGGCCGCTTCGTCGCCGGGGGCCAGCGCGAGCTGTTCGTCGGCGGGGTCGAGCTCGGCGCCGGGCTCGTCGAGTTCGGCGATCGCGTCGCCACCGGGCAGCTCGCTGATCGGGCCGCTGCGAATCGTGCCGATGTCGATCGGCGTGGCGACCTCGCGCCGCGCCCGCCGGGTGCTGCGGTAGGCGAGGAGCATCGCGATCAGCACGAGCCCACCGATCACGCCGAGGCGGATCAGCGACTCGCGTTGCTGCTGAGCCTGTGCTGCGGCGTCGGTCGCGGCCGCCGCGATCGCGGCCTCGCTGGAACTCGTGTCGAACGCCAGCCGGGTCACCGACAGCTGGTCGCCGCGCCGCGCGTCGATGCCGGCCGCGGTGGCGACGAGCGCCTCGATTTCGTCGCGTTCGGCGGCGGTGACGCGGGCTTCGTCGACGAGTACGGCGACGTTCAGCGAGGTCACACCGCCGGATGCGTACTTGGTCTGCTCGACGATCCGGTTGACCGCATACGACGTCTGCGAGTCCTGCTTGTCGTACGAGCTTTCGGTGCCCGGCGTGTCGGCTTCGACCGTGGCCCCGTCCGGCCCGAGCACTCCGGTCTGGGCAGCGGCTTCGGCACCCGTGTACGTCTCGGTCGACGAGTTCTGGGCGACGACGACGCCGTTGTCGGGGTCGGACGATTCGAAGCGTTCCTCGGTGGCCGCCCGCTCGGTGAGGTCGAGCGTCGCCTTGACGGTGACGGCCACGCTCTCGGGGCCGGCGACCTTGGCGACGAGCGCGCGGATCGACGTCTCGAGGTCGCGCTCGTACTGGGTGGTGGTGTCGGACCTGACACCGTCGGCGGTCATGCCGCGCTGCTCGCCGCCCGAGGCCAGCACCACGCCCGACCCGTCGGCGATCGTGACGTTCTCGGGCTGCATGTCGCGCACCGAGGCGGCGACGAGGTGCACCATGCCGGCGACCTGGTCGGTCGTCAACTGATGCCCCCGGGTGGTGGTGACGAGCACCGAGGCGGTCGGTTGCGAGGGCCGGTCGATGAACACCGACTCTTCCGGCAGGGCGAGGTGCACGGTGGCCGACTCGACGCCACTGATCGCTCGCAGGGTGCGCCCCAGCTCGCCTTCGAGGGCCCGCTGGAAGTCGATCCGTTGGCGGAATTCAGACGTGGTGATACCTTGCTTGTCGAGCAGTGAATAGCCCTCGCTGGCACCCGGTAGCCCCTCTGCCGAGAGGTTGATGCGCAACTCGTAGACCTGATCGCTAGGCACCAGCACGGTGCGGCCACCGTCGGCAAGCTCGTAGCGAACACCGCGCGAGATCAGCTCGTCGGTGACGTCGGCCGCGTCACGCGGTGCAAGGTCGGTGAACACCGGCGCCATCGACGACTGAGCGCCGCCGCGGGCGAGCACGAACCCACCGGCCACGATCGTCAACAAGGCCGCGCCCAGGCCGACCTTCTGGATGGGCGACAGGGCGGTGACCGAGCGCACGACACGGTTGCCGCTCATCGAGGCGGCGAACGTCGAGGCCATCGGTTAGACCTGCATGCGCATGATGTCGTTGAACGCTTCGACGGCCCGGTTGCGCACCTCGACGGTCAACTGGGTCAACAGCTGCGCCTCGGTGGCGGCGATCGTGTAGTCGTGCACGGCGGTGAGGTCACCGGTGGCCGCGCGAATGGCCAGCTGGTCGGCTTCGCCGTGGGCGGCCGATACACCGTCGAGTGCCTTGAGCAAGGCGTCGCCGAAGCCGCTCGCGGCAACGTCGGCCGGCGCCGCGGCCGGGCCGAGCGTGCCGATACCGACCGGTCCGAGCGATCCGATCGCTCCGAGTGCTGGAAGCGCCATCGGCACCCTCACTTCCCGATCTGGAGCGCGGCCTCGTAGGCCTCACGAGCGCGCTCGAAGATGTTGATGTTGGCCTGGTAACCGCGCTGGGCGACCTGGATGAAGACCATCTGGTCGCTGAGGTCGATGTCGGGACGGCGCACCATCCCGTTCTCGTCGGCGAGCGGGTGGTTCGGTTCGTACGTGATCCGGCCGTTCGGGTCGCCGAACTGCACGCCGGTCACCACCACGCCGCGCCCGATGCCGTCGCCGGCCGCCGCACCGGCAGGGCCGGGCACGCCGGGGGTGCCCGGGTCGTCGAGCGGGCGCACGACGACGAACCGCTCGGCGAACGCCGGCTGGTCGGTCGACGTGACGTTGTCGATGTTGGCGACGTTGTCGGCGACCGCATCGATCCACAGCTTGTAGGCGCCCATCCCCGTGCGGGCGACGGACAGTGTCGAAAAGACTTCGGACATCGTTCGGCCTCCCGTCAGCGCCCGGAGATCGCCGTGCGCAGCAGCGTGTATTCGGAGTTGAGCGCCTGGATCGCGAGTTGCTGACGCAGCCGTACCTCGGCGTTGGCCATGATCTCCACGTCGATGTTGACGTTGTTGCCGTTCATGCGAGTGGGCGCCAGCGACCGCGACACGTCGAAGCGTGTGCTGGTCGGGTCGCCGCCGGCGACGGCCGCCCGCAAGCTGGCCTCGAAGTCGACCTGTTTCGACAGGAAGCCGGGGGTCTCGATGTTGGCGATGTTGTCGGCGATCGCCTGCTGGCGCATGTCGAGGCCGGTCAGCGCGAGGCGGAGGGTGACCGTCGAAGTCTCCGAGATCAGGCTCGTCACGCCTGATAACTGTTCGGGGTCGCCCGCCTGCGCAAGCAGGTACCCCAAGGTGGTTGAGCCTGTCGAAACCACCGGTCGTGGCAGGCCCCGGTGGTAACGACCGGCTCAACTACCTGGTACGCGCGCTAGTCGTCGGTGGCGAGGGCGCGGAGGCGGGCGATCGCGGTGGTGATCTGGGCGTCGATGCGGCAGGCACCGACGTCGACGATGCAGCCGTCGAGGGCCACGTCGGGGTCGGCGACTACCTGCGCACCGGCGAATGTCGTACCGGCGACGTGTTCGGCGACCGCGGCCACCGCGTCGGGGTGCACCCGCACCACCGGGGTACCCCGGTCGGGGGTGAACGGGGCGGCGCGGCGCAGCGCCTCGACAACCGCGCCCGGCGCGGCCAGTTCGCGCTGAAGCGTCACCGCGGTCAGCTCCACCGCGAGTTGGACCACCGCCGACTCGACCTGCCCGACCGCCACCGTGTCGCGGGCGTGCAGGTCGGCCGCGGCAGCTTCGAGCGCCCGGGCGGCGGTCGCCAGCCGGGCTGCCTCGTGCTGGAGCCGTTGGGCCGCGGCAGCGTGCTCGGCGGCCGCGGCCGACTGCTCGGCAACCGCCGTGTCGACCTCGGCGCGCGCCTGGGCAAGCCCGTCGCGGTATCCCTCGGCGTGGCCGGCGGCACGACCCTCGGCCGTGCCGGGGCGGGCGTCGCCGGGACGCGGGCGGGTGAGCGTCGGCACCGCGAACGGCTGGGCCGCGTCGGTGGTGGGGGTCGCGAAACGGCTCACGTCGCCGCCGTCCGGCGCGGCTCGTCGTCCTGGGCGATCCACGCGCTGATCACACGCACGACGACATCGGGGTTCTCGTCCATCAGTCGCAAGATCGTCCGCTCGGCGTACTCGACCGCCGTGAGGTCGGTGGGCATGATGACGGGCGCCGCGGACGCGGTCGCATCGTCCGGCGCGGCGTCGGGCACGAGCGGCCCGACAAGTGGCGGCGCGGCAGGCAGCCGGGCCGGCGTGCCTGTGATGACGCGTCGGGTCGGGGCGGGCGGCAACGCCAGGCGCGGCGGGGGTTTCCGACGCAACTCGAACGACGTGATCCCCATCAAGATCGCGGTCGTGAAGCCGATCATGCCGACCACGCCGACCGCCAGCGCGATCAGTGCCAGGTCGGCTGCCAGCACGGTTGCCGTCAATACGGTCGCCGTCATGCGCGCACGTCCAAGTCGCCGGCACCGCGAACCCCTGCAGGGCGCGGCCGCGCGAGGCGCGCCGGACGGGTGGTCTCGATCACGTTCGCCAACCCGTCCTGTACGCGGTGCGTACGGTCGAGCAACTGCTGTGCCCGCTGGGCATGTTCGGCGGGCAGGGCTGGAAGGCCGGCCGGTGGCGTGAACACGGCCAGTGCGCGCAGCTCGTCGGGTTCCACCCAGACACCGTCGTCGACCAGCCCGAGCGCCGCTTCTTGGGCGACGATCCGACGTTCGAGGTCGTCGAGTACCGCGGCCCACGTGTGCATCGCTGCCTCAGGCCTGCGCCGAAAACCCACCGGGGAGGCCCGCCGCGGCCTCGGCAGGCGGGCCACTCACCCCGGCCGCGCCGGCCGCGTTGACGGTGGCCCCGACCCGCGCCGCCTCGCGGAACGCGTCGCCGAGGTTGCCGAGCAGGCGCTGGGCCTCTTCCACCTTCGAGATCTTCTTCGTGACGTTGGCAGCCGTCAGCAGCCGGATCACGTAGTCGTAGACGCCGGCCAACGTCGGCGCGTGTTCCCAGGCGTCGAGGCTCAGCATCCCGGCCAGTTCGTGGAGCAGGTCCTGGGCGTGGGTGAGCGCGGCGTTGACGTGGTACAGGTCACCGGTCGCCAGCGCGTCGACCGCGGTGACCAGGTCGCGGTCGAGCCGGTCGAAGCACATCACGACCACCCTCGGCCCCGACAACGTGGCCAGGCTGTCGGATGAGAACCGGAGGCGCGGGTCGGCAAACGTGCTCATCGCCGGCAACTGTTCACGCGTCGCCGTTGCTGTCCATGAACCTGGATCCGTGACACTTTTGCGTTCAAGCGCCACGCAGGCTGGGCTTCACCGCCAGTGCGCCAGGGCCAACGCTGACGCAACCGCCGCTGGCTGGGGCAACGCCAACGTACGGCTGCAGCGATCGGTGGGTCCAAGATAATACGGGGCGCGCTCACGTCAGTTCGACTTGATCGTGGGCAGGGTGGCCAGCTGGCTCTCCAGCCACGTGCCCTGGTTCTGCATCTGGGCGAGCAGCGACTGCAGCGCCGACCACTGCCGAGCCATGTTCGTCTCGCGGATCGCGAGCCGGTCTTCGAGCCGCTCGATCTGTTCGGTGAAACGGGTGATCCGGCTTTCGGCCGCCTTCGTGGTGGTGGTCAGCAGGCCTTGTTCCCAGTGCACCAGTTCGGCCGCCAGCTTGTCGAGCCGCGAGGCCACGCCGGGCACCGTGTCGCTGCCCGACAGCAGTTCGCCTGCCAGCGCCGGGTCGGCGTCCAGCGCGGCCGAGAACTTGGCCTTGTCGAACGCGAACGTGCCGTCCTTCTGAAGGTCGATGCCGTACGTGCCCGGCACGCGGCCGGTGGCGACGTCGCCGACCACACCGCTGAGCGCCGACGTCAGTTCGGCCGCCAGCCGGCGGATCGAGCTGTCGCCAAGCAGGGGGCCACCGGTCTTCGTCGCCGGGTTCCAGGCGGTGGCCGTCTTGATCTGCCCGAGCACCGAGTTGACCTGGTTGACGAGCGCTTCGACGTCGTCGGCGACGGCCGCGTTGTTCTGGCCGACGGTGACCGTCACCGGCCCGGTGGTGACCGCCTTGGCGGTGAGGGTGACGCCCGAGATCAGGTCGGTGAACGTGTTGCCCTGGGCCTCGACCGTATAGGCACCGGGCCCCTCGCCGACCTGGATGACGGCGTTGGCGGCCGAGCCCGTCGACTGCCAACCCGACAGCGTGAGCACGTCGAGGTCGATCGCCAGATTGCCGTCAGTACCGGTGACGTTCGAGCCGAGCTGGAGCAGCCAGCCGCTGCCGGTGTTGACGGCCGAGGCGCTGACGCCGCCGTTGGCGGCCGAGATCGCCGAAGCGACTGCGGCCAGCGATTGGTCGCCGGTGTCGACGACCTTGACGGTGGCCTGCCCGGTCTGGATCGCGCCGCCGAGGTTGAGGTCGAGTGTGCTCGTGCCGGCAGCGACCGTCAGCGTTCCGCTGGCGACGGAGGCATCGACGGCGGTGACCGAACCGTTGATCTCGACGGCGGCCCCACCGACCACGGTCGCGCCGCTGCTCAGGCCGAGCGCACCGAGCGCACTCCCCCCGGCGACGATGCCGAGGCTGGTCACCGCACCGCCGGTGAAGCTGAGAGCCCCCGACTCGACACCGACGGTGGCGTCGATGCCGGCCGCGGTGACCGCCGACTGCACCGCGGCGGCGACCGCGCTGGCGTCGGTGTAGGTGCCGGCGTCGATCGTCACAGCCCGGAACTGGCCGTCGACGAGCATCGTGAACGCGTTGTCGCCGGCGGTGATCGTCACCGGCGCGTCGACCGCGGCCTTGGCGACGAGTTGCACACCGGCGCCGGCCGCGGCCGTGGTCGTCACGCCGTACGAACCGGTGGCGGTCGTGTCGGCGGCGCGCACGCTGCTGATGCCCATGGCCTGAGTGCCGGCGGCGACGGCCAGCCGAGCGGCGGCCGTGATCGGCACGTTCTGGTTGGCGACGGTGCCCGAACGGGTCGCCGCCGACCCCGCCAGCGACAGCACCTGGAACGTCAGCGAGCCCGCACCGGCAGTGCCGGTGACGTTGGCCGCGATCGCGTCAGGGTTCGACACGGTCGCCGCGTACCGGGCGACGCCCCCCGAGGTGGCGAGCTTGCCGGCCGCGGTCTGGATCGAGGTGATCGCGGTCTTCAGTGCGTTGAGCGTATTGACCGCCGTCTGGGCCGACTGCTTGCGCGTGTTCAGCGCATTCAGCGGTTGCCGTTCGAGTGCCATCAGCTGGCTGACGATGCTCTGGGCGTCGATGCCCCCCAAGTTCATGAGGATGCTCGGTTCATGGGAATGCTCGATTCATGAGACGGGTGAGGGCCCGGCGTCGCCGCCGGGCCCTCGGTTTCCGTACGTTCCTGGTACTCGTCGGGGCTATCGCAGCAGCGACAGCACGGTCTGAGGCACCTGGTTGGCCTGTGCCAACATCGCCGTACCCGCCTGAGACAGGATCTGGTTGCGGGTGAAGGTGGTCATCTCGGCGGCCATGTCGGTGTCGCGGATCCGGCTCTCGGAAGCGACGAGGTTCTCGACGGTGACGTTGAGGTTGTTCACCACCGACTCGAACCGGTTCTGCTTGGCACCGAGCTCGCCACGCAACGTCGAGACAGCGGTGATCTGCCCGTCGAGAGCGGTGATCGCCGCCGCGGCACCCGACACCAGGTCGACCGAGCCGACCGCCGCGCCGGCCCCGCCGACGATGCTGCCGATGCCGATCGTGATCGTCTCGGAGGCGTTGGCCCCGACCTGGAACACACCGACCGAGGCGGTAAAGGTGCCGTCGAGCAGGGCCACGCTGCCGAACTTGGTGCTCTGACCGATGCGGGTGATCTCTTCGGACAGCTGGACCACCTCGTTCTGCAGCGCCTGGCGGGCCTCGGTGCTGCTGGCGCCGGTGTTGGCCGCCTGGACGGCCAGCGTGCGGACGCGCTCGAGCATCGTGTGCACCTCGTTCAGGGCGCCTTCAGCGGTCTGCACGACCGAGATGCCGTCCTGGGCGTTGCGGGTGGCCTGACGCAGACCCGAGATCTGGGCCCGCAGGCCCTGGCTGATCACGAGGCCGGCCGCGTCGTCGGCCGCACGGTTGATGCGGAAGCCCGACGCCAGCTTCTCGAGCGACTTGCCGAGCGTGACGTTGGTGGCCGACAGGTTGCGGTAGGCGTTGATCGCCAGGGCATTCTGGTTGATACGCATTGCGTTACCTCCATGTAACGGTGATTGCATCGCAGGCCCAATCCGTTGGGCCCGGTCCCGGTTGAGGACACGTGGAACCGTGCGGAACGCGCACCACCGTGCAAGCAGGTCCCCCAGATTTCTCACCTGCCACCCTGGCGGGTGGCGCGATTGGAGGGTGGCGGGACTGTCGCTGGCGTGATCATCGGCGTTTCCAGCGCCGACTGGCGGGGCCCCGCGCAGTCGGCTGACGGCACGGAGTTCTGGGGCGCTACCGGGTGGGTGCGGCTCGGGCAGTGGCTGCCGTACTGGGCCGAGCACCACGAGGTGCACCACGGCGTGCTGTGGGCCAAGCACGACCACCTCGAGATCGAGACCCACCACCCCGACGGCAGCTCGACGTTCGTCACCCCCGACGTCGTCTACCTACACCTCTACCAGGAGGACCTCGTGCCGGTGTTGCGCGCTGCCAAGGCCTATGGCCAGGTGCTCGTGCAAGACCTCGACGACTGGTACTGGGGCCTCGACAGCCGCAACCAGGCGTGGCAGAACGCGCTGACGTCGCGGCAGTCGTTCTCGGCCAACCTGGCCGAGTCGCACGTCATCACGACCAGCACGCCGTACCTGGCCGAGCGGCTCGCCGAGCGGTTCCCGGCCGACATCGTGCAGATCCCGAACTTCATCGACGTGCACCGCTTCGCGCCGGTGGACCACGACGTCGACGTGCCGACGATCGGCTGGGTCGGCGCGACCGAGTCGCGCTCGGGCGACCTCGGCGAGCTCAAGGGCACGCTCGGCCAACTCCGCGGCCAGGCCCACTTTCAGCACTCGGGTCATCTCGACGGCGCCCCGCTGTTCGCCGACGAGGTCGGGCTCAGCCCAGCCGAGGTCCGCGTGCGGCCGCGCAGCAGCGTCGTCGACTACCCGTCGCTGCTCGACTTTCAGATCGGCCTGGTGCCGCTGCGGATCACCCCGTTCAACGAGGCCAAGAGCGACCTCAAGGGCCTGGAGTACGCGGCCTGCGGGATTCCGTTCGTCGCCTCGCCGAGCGGCGTCTACCGCGACCTCGCCGCGGCCTGGGGTGACTGTGTTCGTGTCGCCAAGCGACCCGCCGACGCGGTGAAGTCGCTCCGCCGCCTGCTCGACCTCGACACGCGGATGGCGGCGGCCGAGGAACTCCGCAAGCGGGTGCTCGAACGGCACCTCACCGAAGGTGTGCGCCACCACCTCGACCTGTTCGCGTCGCTCGGCGCGCTGGTGTGAACCGGGGACACGGTCGATGATCGTCGGTGTCGCCAGCGGTAACTACGTCGCCCCGGCCGACGCCCGCGACGGCCGGGCGCACTGGAACGGCGCCGGGTGGGTGCGCCTGGCGCAGTGGTTCGGGCTGTGGGGCGAGCACCACCAGGTGTACGGCGGCACGCTGCGCGACGCCGGCACACACCTCCAGATTGAGGCGGTGCTTCCCGGCGGTGAGACGGCGATCGTCAACCCCGAGGTGGTGTACCTGCAACGGCTGATGGTCGACCTGGCCGGAGCGATCCGCCGCGCCCGGGCGAACGGGCAGGTCGTCGTGCAGGACGTCGACGACTGGTGGTGGGGGTTCGACGCGCGTAACTGCGGCTGGCGTCCCGACCCGGCCGCGTTGCGCCTGTTCGCCGACGGGCTGGCCGCGGCCGACGTGGTGACGGTGACCACACCGTTCCTGGCCGACCGGCTGTCGGAACGATTGCGCCGCGACGCGGTCGTGATCCCGAACCACGTCGACGTCGCCCGCTTCGCTCCCGTCGACCACAACGTCGAGCAGCCGACGATCGGGTGGGCGGGGGGCGTCGAGTTCCGCTCGGGCGACCTCGCCCAGCTGAAGGGGGTGCTGTCGCAACTGCGCGACGTCGCCGCGTTCCAGCACTCGGGTCACGACGAACGGTTCGGCTGGTTCGCCGACGAGGTCGGCCTCGACCGCGCCGAGGTCGCCACCGTCGGGCGCGCCCTGGCCGAGGACTACCCGGCGCTGCTCGACTTCCAGGTCGGCGTCGTGCCGCTGCGCAGCAACCCGTTCAACGACGCCAAGAGCGACCTCAAGGGCTTGGAGTACGCGGCCTGCGGGATCCCGTTCGTCGCCTCGCCCACCGGCCCGTACCGCCAGCTCGCGCTCGACTGGGGCGACTGCGTTCGCGTCGCCGCGCGGCCCGCCGACTTCGTGCGGCACCTGCGCGCGCTCGCCGACTCCGACACCCGCCAGGCCGCGGCCGAGCAGCTGCGCAAGCAGGTGTTGGCGCGCGACCTGCACGAGGGCCTCCACCACTACCTCGACCTATTCGCCTCGGTGTCGCGATGATCACCCCGGCGATCTCCGTCGACGACTTCGACGTGGCGGTGCTGCCCGGGATGCGCGAGCGGCTCGCCGACGTGTACCGCGAGTTCCGTTCGGTGCAGGCCGCCAGCCAGACCGCGCTGACCGAGCCGGGGCTCGTTGCTGCCCGGCCCGCGTGCCCCTGTTGCGCGCGTCCCGCCACCGACGCGGTCGAGCTGTTCACAAAGAACGACGTGGCTCACGTCCGCTGCCCAGGTTGCCAGCTGGTGTACACGGCGACCGTGCTCGTCGAGACCGCCGACGCCGACCAGTACGCCGACAGCGCTTTCATGCGCGCCTACGTCGAGCTCAAGCGGCACCCCGTGTACGCGCGGCTCGAAGGCGACAAGGCCCGCTACCTGCTCGACCGGGCGGCCGCCCACACCTCCGTGCACAACGTGCTCGACATCGGCGCCAGCACCGGGGCGACGATGGCCGCCGCGGTCGCCGCCGGGTTCGAGGCGTACGGCATCGAACCCGACCTGGCGATGGCCGGCCCGCTCGGCGCCGAGCACCGCGACCGCTTCGCCACCGGGTACTTCCCCGACGACCTGCCGGCCGGATGGCCACGGTTCGACGTGATCACGCTGCTCGACGTGCTCGAACACATGCCCGACCCGGTCGGCTTTGCGGCTTCGATCCGCCCGGCGCTCACCGACCGCGGGCTCCTCCTCGTACAGGTGCCCAACTTCGACAGCCTGCTCGTCCAGCTCGACGGCCCCGCCAACTCGACGTTTTGCGTCGGCCACTGGCAGCACTTCACCGCCACGACTCTCACGACCGTGCTCGCCAGAGCCGGCTTCGCCCCGGTCGAACTCGGCAACTGCATCAGCGAACTCGACCGCATTCGCGCTTACCCCGACGATGCTGTGCGCGCCACCACCGGCCGGTTGTGCGGTGCGGCGTTCGTCCCCGAGTCGCCGGACGAGTTGTACCGCCACGGCCTCGGCTACAAGCTCTACGGCGTGTTCCAAGCCATGTGACGCCGGTCGGCCCGTTGCCCTCCCAACGCCGATGCCGTTCAGTCACTGCCTGCTCCCGGTGGTTTCGACAAGCTCAACCACCTGGTCAGCGCCTGTCTCCGGTGGTTGAGCCTGTCGAAACCACTTCACTGGACAGACGTGACGATATCAATTCTGATATCGTTTCGACTGTGACCGACTTCTTGCTCCGTGACGTGCCCGACGAGGACATGGACGAACTCAAAGCCGCCGCGCACGACGCACAGCAGTCGCTTCAGGCCTACCTACGCGAGTCGGTCGTCCACCAGCACGCGATCTACCTCCGTCGCCTGCGGGCGATCGCCAACACCGAGCGCCGACTCGCCGGCCGTACACCGATTCCCGACGACGCTCGCCAAGCCGCGTGGGATGCCGCCGCGGACACCGGCGAGGCTGCCGACGCGTGATCGTCGATACCTCGGCACTCGTCGACGCGATCACCGACTCGGGCGCCAGGGGCGCGGCCGCCCGCGCCGCGTTGTCCCAGCCGGGCGACCGACTCTTCGCCCCGGGCCTGCTCGCGGTCGAGGTGCTCAGTGCGCTCAGGAGGCTGGCAGCCGACGTCAGTGCCGACTTCGACCTCGCCGACATCCCCAGCGCGCTCCTCGACGCCGAGCAGTACGGCATCGAGATCGAAGGCACGCCCTGGCCCGACGTTCACCGAGCGTGGGAACTCGCTCAAGGCTCGATCCGCTACTCCGACGGCGTGTTCATCGCCGCTGCCGAGCGAACCGACCGACCGCTCCTCACCTCCGACGGTCGCCTCGCCCGCTCCCGAGCACCCATCCACTGCGACCTGATCGACCTGACCGCCCAGTAGGCACTCGGGTTCACCAGGCGCAGAGGTCGCGGATGGTGTCGGCGACTCGGGCGGCTGGGGAGTGGATCTGTTCGAGCGCGGGGTGGAACGGAATCGGCGTGTCGAGCGCCCCGAGCCGGCGGACCGGTGCGTCGAGATGGGCGAACGCCAGCTCACCGATCTCGGCGGCCAGCTCGCCGCCGAAGCCGCCCGTGCGCGGCGCCTCGTGCACGACCAGCGCCCGAGCCGTGCGGGCCACGCTGGCCAACACGGTGTCGCGGTCCCACGGCACGAGCGAGCGCAGGTCGATCACCTCGGCGTCGATCCGGCGCCCGTTGACGGTGTCGCCGGCGAGCTGATCGGCCGCGGCCAGGCACCATCCGAGCGCTCCGCCGTACGTGACCACGGTGGCCGACGTGCCGGGGCGAACGATGCGGGCGGCGCCGAGCGCGACCGGGTCAGCCGGGTCGACGGCGCCGGTCACCGTGCGGTAGAGCCGCTTATGTTCGAGGAACAGGACCGGGTTGGGGTCGTCGATCGCGGCCCGCAGCAGGTGGTAGGCGTCGTGCGGCGTGGCGGGGGCGACCACCTTGAGCCCGGCCACATGACCGAACCAGCCCTCGATGTTCTGCGAGTGGAACGGACCGGCACCGGTGCCGCCACCGATCGGCGCCCGGATCACGACGGGCAACTCGGCGCCCCAGCGGTAGCGCGTGGTGGCGAGGTGGTTGACGACCTGGTTGAACCCGCACGAGATGAAGTCGCCGAACTGCATCTCGACGATCGGACGGTACCCGTCGAGGGCCAGCCCGATCGCCGCCCCGATCGCGCCCGACTCGATGATCGGCGTGTTGCGCACGCGGTGCTTGCCGAACTGCTCGACGAACCCGACGGTGGCCTTGAACGCTCCGCCGTACTCGGCGACGTCCTGTCCCATCAGCAGCACCGCCGGGTCGTCGGCCATCGCGTCGCGCATCGCCGCCGAGATCGCGTCGAGGTAACGGGCACCGGCGTCACCCGTCAGCGACGTCGTGACCCGCGGCCGGGGGGCGACCGAGGGCGCATGCACGGCAGCCAGTTCTCGCTCGGCATCGGACGAGGGCGGCGAGGCCGCAAACGCGGCGTCGATGCGGGCGACCATCTCGGCCCGGATCGCCTCGGCCCGCGCGTCGAGTTCGGCCTCGGTCGCGATGCCGCGCTCGACCAGCACGTGTCGCAGGCGCAGGATGGGGTCGCGCTGCCGCCACAGCTCGAACAGCTCGTCGGGCACGTACGCGGTACCCGACGTCTCCTCGTGCCCGCGCATGCGGAACGTCATGAACTCGAGCAGCGTCGGCCCGTCGCCGCGACGGCCGCGATCGGCGGCGCGGCGCACGGCGGCGACCACCGCGCAGATGTCGTTGCCGTCGACCACCTCGCCCGCCATGCCATAGCCGCGCGCCCGGTCGACCAGGCGCTCGCAGGCGAACTGCTCGGACGTCGGCGTCGACAGCCCGTACCCGTTGTTCTCGATCACGAACAGCACCGGCAGCCGCCACACCGCGGCCAGGTTCATCGCCTCGTGGACGTCGCCCTCGCTGGTGGCGCCCTCGCCGCAGAACGTCGCCGCGCAGGTCGGCTCGCCGCGCAGCTGGGCCGCCAGCGTGAGCCCGCAAGCGGTGGGCATGGTGGCGCCGAGGTGGCTGATCATGCCGACGACGCGGTGCTCGCGGCTGCCGAAGTGGAACGTGCGGTCGCGGCCCTGGGTGAACCCGCCGTCGCGGCCGAGCAACTGGAGGAACAGACGGTCGAGGTCGCCACCGGCGCCGACCCGGTTGGTCCACACGCCGAGGTTGCGGTGCATCGGCAGGATCCAGTCGGTGCTGTCGAGGGCGGCCGCGACCCCGACCGCGATCGCCTCCTGCCCGATGCCCGAGAACCACTTCGACAGGCGCCCCTGGCGGAGCATGTTGAGCATCTTGTGCTCGATCTCGCGGGGCACCGCGAGCGCATCGAACAGGCCCAACAACTCGGCGTCGCCGAACGCTGCCGCGTTCGCCACCGTCTGGTCGGTCACCACGTCAGTCAACGCTGCTGCTCCCTCCGGGCTGGCCCCTGCCGCACATGGCCGGACTGTAGCCACCGCCGCGCCGGGTTGATCGGCGACGACTCGATCTGGTACCCATGAGCGGGAACCCCCGAACCGACGGCGATGGCGGCGCGGACGAACATCTCGTTCGCGGCGGCGTGGCGGGCGCACGGTCGAGCGACAGGTGCCGGGGCGGCGCGAGCGCTGCTCCGGCTGTCGGTGGCCGGTCCCCTGCCGTCCGACTCCCGACGACAGCCCCCGAAGGCAGCAAGGCAACGACCGATGACGAACACCACCGCACGAGCACGGACCGGACGACCTCGGGGCGCCTCCCGCTTGGCATGTGTGGCGGTGGTCGCGGCGCTCGCGCTGGCGGCCTGCGGCGGCTCCGACGACTCCGGCCTGGGCGCGATCGGCGGGCCGAGTGCGGGCGTCTCGACGTCGTCCGACCCGGCGGACTGGCCGGTGCACGTCGGCGAGTATCCGTTCTCGCACAGCCTGCGCTGCTACGGCGTCGAGCGACTCGACTCGCCATCGGACGGCGACCGCACGTTCGCTCCGGGGTGCATTCACGTCGACGTCAACGCCGACCGCACGACGTCGGTGGCGGGTGCGTCGCTGCTCGGGCGCGGCACGGTGCTGAACGCCGACGACAACGTGACGTTGCGGTACCGCGGCGCAGCTGTGCACCGTGCCGACACCGATGATGCCGGCAACCCGGAACGGCTCGGCGTCGTCACGTTCTTCGACGTGACGTTCCCCTCGACCGATTTCATCACCGAGTTCACCAGCGGCGGGCTGAGCGACCTCACCTGGAGGGCGAGCACGTCGCCGCAGGCCCGTGGCACCGGCACGATCAACCAAATCGGTCAGGCGCCGCGCGGTTTGAGCGACCTGTTCCTCACCGACGAGAAGGTCGGCGGCCAGACGTTCACGTTCGTGCACATGTTCCTCGTGTCCGGCCCGGCGTCGTTCGTGGTCGGCGACCCGACGTTGTCGGTGGCGGGTTGGCTCGACCGTGACACCTCGCGCGGTGAGGGCCCGTTCGCGCTGGTCGACCAGGACCCCGACGACGACGTGCTCACCGACGTCGTCGACTCGATCGTCCGGCTCGCCGAGGCACTCGGTGTGCGCCCCGAGCAACTCGGCGGAGGCTGGTTCGACGAGCGCTTCGGACGCATGCTCGCCGACGGCGAAACGGTCACGTCGTACGACCGGCGCGGCACCAGCACTCACGACGGTAACGATGGCCAGGGCGGTGCCGGACCGGACGATGTTGGGTCGGGGGCGGCGACCATCCCGCCGCCGCCCCCTCCACCGACACCGGTCACCGTCGACACCTCGGTCGACATCGCCGCGCTCCGCCAGGCCGGGTTCGACGACGGGTACACCGACGGCTACGCGTCCGCCGTGGACGGCGTCGATCGCTACGGCGAGTCGTACGACGACCCGGAGCCCGATGTGGGCGAGTACTTCTTCGGCTACGAGGAGGGCTACGAGACGGGCTTGGCCGAAGGACCCCCGGCGCCCACCACGACCACCGCTTCCGGAACCACCGCGCCTCCGGCGCCACCCACCGAGGGCAGCCCGACCGAGGTGGCCGCCGCCGAGCTGGTCGGGCAGACGTCGCCCCACCAGGAGGTGCTCGATGCCGTCGCCGAGTTGTTCTCCGTGTTCGACCCTGACGGTGGCCCGGTGACCAGCTGCCTCGACCCGACCGCCGACGGCTCGCTCCACACCGTGTGCTACTACCTGCTGGACCAACAGCTGTACTCGCTCGACGAGTGGGCCGGCGGGGCGACCGACTACCTCGAGGTCGCCAAGTTCACGGTGATGCTGAACGCCGAACCCGACCTGGGAGCGGTGGTGGTGCGGCTCGGCTCCGACGACCGCGGCATCGACCCCGACGACCCCAGCTACATCGGCTGGGTGGTCACCGACGTGTGGCAGGGTGGCGACAACCCACCTGACTGGGTCCCCGACTGGTACTGACCACCTACCCAGCCCCGGCGAGGCCCCGTTCCAACCCCAGACACCGAACGTCGCGCCGTCCGGGAATCCGGACATCTTGCTACGATTGCATGATGCCCGCACATCCCGACATTGGTGAGGTGGTCGTTCGAGGGCCGGCCCAACTCGGCCAGACGATCCGGCGCGTCCGCGAACTTCGCGGGATCGACCAAGCCAGCCTTGCCGAACTGTCCGACCTGCATCGGACGTACGTCTCGAAGATCGAGAACGATACGCCGGCCGACACGCTCGGGCGGTTGCTGCGGATGCTGCGGGTACTCGATCTCGAACTGGTCATTCGGCCTGCCGCCAGCGGCGACGACCGATGAACGATGACCTGAATGTGTGGCGAAGCGGGCGCGTTCAGGCGGTCGTGGCCGAACGGCGCGGTCGTCTCTCCCTCACGTACGCCGCCGACGCCCATCCGATTTCGATGTCTCTGCCGGTGCGCACCTCAGCCCATCGCGACGACTCGGTCAGACCGTGGTTCAGGGGGCTGCTCCCCGAAGGCCAGATCCGGCTCATGATGGCCTACGACGCCGGGGTAGGTGCCGACGATGTCGTCGGGTTGCTGCGCGTCTTGGGCAAGGATTGCGCTGGCGCTCTGTCGCTTCGCCCCGCGGGCGAGTTACCGGGCGACGACGACGTCGGCCCTCAGCTCGACGACGGCCAGATCGCCTCGCTGCTGCGCGCGCTGCCGACATCACCGATGGGGTTTGGCGAAGGGTTCCGCGTCTCCCTGCCGGGCAACCAGCACAAACTGCTCCTCACGCTCGACGATGCTGGATGGCACCGGCCCGACGGCGCGCCATCCACCCACATCCTGAAACCACCGATCAGCGCGCTCGGGGCCTCGACGGTCGACAACGAGGCCTACTGCCAGTGGCTCGCTCGAGACGCCGGGCTGCCCGCCGCGAACACCACGATTGCCACGTTCGACGGCATCACCGTGCTCGTCTCGGAGAGGTACGACCGGGCTCGACACGACGACGGCTCGACCCGACGCATCCATCAGGAAGATGCTTGTCAAGCGTTGTCGATCGACCCGACACGGAAGTACCAGACCGCTCGCGGCGGCCCCTCGCTCAAAGCGTTCGCGAAGCAGATCTCGGTACACGGCGGCGAGCTGCACGCATTGCTGCGAATCGCCACGTTCACCGTGATCGTCGGGAACGCCGACTGGCACGGGAAGAACGTCTCGGTGCTGATCGATGACGACGGCAGCGTGAGCGTTGCGCCGATCTACGACGCCATGTCCACCCGGATGTACGAGAAGACAGCGACCGGCGACGAAGTGGTCCGCACCCTCGGCATGCACATTGGCGGCGAGACAGACATCGACGCTGTCCGACTGCGACATCTCGTGGACGAGGCTCGTTCGTGGGGGATGAGTCCCGGCCGCGCTCAACGGGTTGTGATCGAGGCCGTCGATGGACTCCGCGCGGCTCTCGACTCGGTGGCTGCGCCCATCGACGATCTGAAGCGCCTCGTAGCCCGCAGGATCGACATTGTCGCGGCGCGTAGCAGAGAAGCTCCGCTACGGCATCACGTCGACGAGTAGGCCGGTGAACTGACGTGGCCCTGCAAGCGTCGGATCAGCGGGTGTGGGATTGGGTGCGGTCGACGAAGGCGCTGAGTTGGGTCCAGAACTCGCGTTGTTCGGCGGCGTAGCAGTCGCGGGCGGCCCCGACGGTCGCGCGGGCGCGGGCGCGTTCGGCGGGTGACGGGTTCCAGGCCATGCCGTTGCCGCCCCACACGGTGGTGTCGCGGTCGGGCTGCGACACGTCGTTGGGGATGAACACGACCGGGCAGCCGCACAGGATCGCCTCGAACACGATCGTCGAGAACTCGTACAGGTACAGGCACTCGACCTGGCGGAAGATGTCGGCGCACTCGGTCGCCGAACGCTCCTTCACGCGCCGCGAGATCTCGATCGAGTCGGCCGTGATCGGGTCGAGCGAGCCGCCCCGGTCGAGATGCCGGTTGATGAACACCGCGCTCCCCTGCCGGGTTGCGTCGTCGACGCCGTCGGCGTGGAACACACGCGTGTCGACCAGCGGCATCCGCAACAGGTACGCCGACCAGCCGGTCGGCACCAGCGACGGACCGAACGTGTACACCAGGTCGCCCGGTGCGAGCTCGAGCTGGGCACCGTTGATCGACCCCGGCTCGGCCAGCAGGTACCGCGCCACGGTCGACGCGCCGAGCGGGTTTCCGGTGACGATCTCGGGGTACACCGCGATCGGCCGCCGGCCGGCGGCCGTGTGCACCTCGGCCTGGGACTGCACCAGCGTCGGCGTGCGCAGCTCGGGGTGCACGGCGGTGGTGGTGATGTAGGCGTCCTCGCCGGCCAGGTTGAGCGCGTGGCACAGGTAGTGCATCGCCCGCACGCCACCCGAGATCTGGGTGTAGTCGGGAGCGACCAGGTAGTACGGGCGCCGCAGCGCACCGAACAGCTCCGGGCGGACCTGCGGGTCGCTCACGGCGTGGCCCTGGCGAAGTAGTCGAGCACGGCGGCGACGACCCGCTCCTGCTCGGCCTCGGTGATGCCGCCGTACACCGGCAAGCGCACCAGCCGGTCGGCCACCGCATCGGTGACCGGCATCGCCGAACCGGTGCGGCCGTAGCGCTCACCGGCCGGCGAGCTGTGCAGCGGTACGTAGTGGAACACCGCCCCCACACCGCAGCCGCGGAGGTGGTCGAGTAAGCCCGTGCGGGCAGCGAGGTCGGTGGCGAGGAAGTAGAACATGTGCCCGTTGCCGCGCTCGCTGAGGCGCACGCCGGGCAGCGCGATCCGGCCGTCGGCGTGCAGGCCGGCGAACGCCTCCTCGTAGCGGCGCACGACCGCCCGGCGCTCGGCGGTGATGTCGTTCGCGCGTTCGAGCTGGGCGTACAGGAACGCCGCGATCAGTTCGCCCGGCAGGTATGACGAGCCGACGTCGACCCACGTGTACTTGTCGGTCGCGCCGCGGAAGAACTGGCTCCGGTTGGTGCCCTTCTCGCGGACGACTTCGGCCCGCTCGACCAGCCGCGGGTCGTTGACGGTGAGCGCCCCGCCCTCGCCCGAGGTGACGTTCTTGGTCTCGTGGAAGCTGAAGCAGCCGAGGTGGCCGATGCCGCCGAGGGCCCGGTCCTCGAACGTCGACAGCAGCGCTTGGGCGGCGTCTTCCACCACCCACAGGTCGTGCCGATCGGCGAGCTTCATCAGCGCGCCCATCTCGGCGGCGACGCCCGCGTAGTGCACGGGCACGATCGCCCGGGTGCGCTCGGTGACGGCTGCGGCGACCAGCTGCTCGTCGAGGTTGAGCGTGTCGGCGCGCACGTCGACGAACACCGGCGTGGCACCGCGCAGGGTGAACGCGTTGGCGGTCGACACGAACGTGTACGACGGCATGATCACCTCGTCGCCAGGGCCGACCTCGGTGAGGATCGCCGCCATCTCGAGCGCGGCCGTGCACGAGTGGGTCAGGAACGCGCGGGTGCTCGAACAGGTCGCTTCCAGCCAGCGGTGGCAGCGGGCGGTGAACGAGCGGTCGCCCGACAGCTCGCCGGCGGCGACCGCCTGGGCGATGTAGTCGAGCTCGTGGCCGACGATCCGCGGCCGCCCGAACGGCACCGCCTCACGCTGACGCACGCCTGCAGTGCTCACCGTGGAACCACCGGACGCACGCCTGCAGTGCTCACCGTGGAACCACCGATCGCTGCGGCCGCTCGCCGACGTTGCCCCAGCCCACAGCTGTCGTGGGAACGTTGACCCTGATGCGCCTGCGGCGAAACCCAGCCTGCGTGGCGCTTGAACGCAGAGTGTCACGGCCCGTCACCCCACGTACCTCACCAGGATCGTGAACTCGTAAAGGCCGTAGTCGTGCAGCAAGGCGACGTGGCGCGAGTAGCGGCGCTTGCACCGGTCGAACAGCGCGCACGGGTCGGCGTAGTACAGATCGGCCCGCATCCGGTCGGCGTCGGAGTAGCTGGTGAGGCAGTTGAACGCGAACCCGCGGGTGCTGGTGGCCGCGAGCGCGTCGAGTGTCGCCTCGATGTAGGCGGCCCACTCGCGGTCAGGGCCGCCTTGCTTGACGTTGAAGATGCCGCTGGCGACCCCGAACTCGGCCGGATGGTCGGGTGCCTCGGCGACGACGAAGCGCACACCGGGGGTGGCGCCGTGCTGTTCCCGAGCGGCGGCGACCATGCCGGGGGCGACGTCGATTCCCGTGTAGCTGAACCCGGTGTACCGGTCGGCCAGGAAATCGACGAGCGCGCCGTAGCCGCAGCCGAGGTCGTTGACCGAGAACGGCGCGTCGGCTGGGAACAGAGTGGCGAGTTGCTCGAAGCGGGCGTGCTGCGACTCGGCGCCGTTCCAGTCGACGCCGCGCGGGGTGGCGCCGAACTCGGCGAGCTTGGCGTCGTAGTACCGCGATACGTCGGCGAGCAGGTGACCGGTGGTTGCGATGGTTTCGACAGGCTCAACCAGCTTGGTTGGCTCGACCACCTCGGTGAGATCAACCGGCATGGTGCAGGGCCTGGTGGCGGTTGAGAAGGGCGTGGTCGGGGGCCGCAGGGCCGCAGTTGAACAGCACGTCGAGCACGGTCACCTGGTGTGTGAACTCGCCCCACAGCTGCGGGTAGTCGGGGTACTCGGGGTACTCGAACCACTCGACGCCGATGCCGGCGGCCGCGAACATGGCCTCGTCGAGGTAGTCGCGGGCGGCGGGGCCCGACACGTACACGTCGGCGCCGGCCTGGCGGCAGATGTCGAGCAGCCGCTCGGAACGGCCGTCGCCGAACGCGTAGTCGGCCGACGACGTGACGCGTGTGCTCGTGCCGAGCTGCCCGGCCACCCATCCGAGCAGCTCGGCGTTGAGCTCGCTGAGGTACACGTACCGGCGGTCGAGGTACAGCGCCCGCAGTTCGTGGGCGAAGTCGGCGAAGTACGCGGCGCGGGCGTAGTTCTGGTGGATCGCCCGCCAGTGCGCGGCGGCCCAGCCGGTGCCGTCGATGCGGGTGTCGCGGATCGCCTGGAGGTACTGGCCCTTGGCCTGCACCGGCACGGTGAGCCACTGCGGCCCATGGGGAGTCTTGATCTGGTTGCGGTTGCGCCAGTCGCGCCGCGTGTACTGGGCCGTGTCGTAGAGCACGAACTCGTCGACCGAGTCGAGCAGGTCGAAGTAGCCCTTCCAGGGGATGTAGTTCGACTGCACGATCGCCACCCGGGTCACGCGGCGACCCCGGCGATGACGTTCGGGGCCGCTGGCGAGGCGACCGTCGGCGCGGCGATGTGGCCGTAGCGGTACATGTCGACCAGCTCGGGGGGAATGCCCCAGTCGGTCGCCCCGACCCGGTCGTGCAACGCTTCCAGGTCGCTGCGAATCATCGCCCGGAGTTGCTCGGGCATGCGGCTGCGGGCCGGCACGAAGTCGTGCTGCAGCGCCGCGTTGTACTGGTGCCGCACGCCCTTGTCGATCGCTGCCTCGCGGCCCAGGTTGCGGATCAGCGCACGCTCGGGGGCGAGCGTTTCGTAGCGCGCGTCGATCGGCTCGTGGAGCATCAGGGCGACCAGGTCGCGGCAGATCACCGGCGACAGGTGGAACCCGTCGCGCTTAGTGCCGCCAAGCACGAACAGGTTGTCGACGCTGGTGCGACCGAACAGCGGGTACGTGTCGGACGTGGTGGGCCGCCAGCCGACGTTGACGTTCACCAGCCCGGCGCGCATGAAGCCCGTGTTGATCTGGTCCATCGCCGACTTGAGCAGCGTGTAGGCGCTGCCGACGTGGCCGGTGTCGAGCGGGCCGGTGCTGATGTAGTTGGTGGCACCCACCAGCGTGCGCTCGGGCCCGTACGGCACCGAGTACACGCCGCAGGCGAGGCCGCGGTTGGTGGTGCGTACGCAGTGCGTGTGCGACTCGGCGCCGGTGGCCAGTTCGATCGACATGCCCACGCCGTAGAACATGCGCTGCACCGGCAGCTCGGGCAGGCAGCCGGCGAGGAACGACGACATCGCCGCGCCGTTGCACAGCACGAACTGGTCGGCCTCGACCTGCGCCCCATTGTCGAGCGTCGCCGCGACGATGCGCCCGCCGCGCTCGGTCAGGCCGGTTGCGGTGGCGTCGAGGGCGGTCACGTTCGGGTGCCCGGTCACCTGAGCGGTGAGGGCGTCGAGGAAGCGCTTCGGGTTGACCCAGCCCTCGCGCGGCAGCAGCACGGCCTTGAGCGCACGGAATCGCGGGTCGGGTCGATAGTTCGGGATGCTGGCCGGGTCGACGTCGTGGCACGGCTCGTCGTACTCGGCGCAGAACCGCTGCATGGCGGCGAAGTTCTCGTCGTCGAGGTCGTCGGTGGCCGTGTTGTTGAGTACGTACGTGCCGAACCCGTACGGCACGGTCGCCTCGCCGGGTGGGCCGCATACTTCGTCGAACACGTCGGGCCAGGCGGCGGTGGCGGCCCGGCTGAGGTCGAACTTGAAGCGGTCGAGCGGGGTGTGCAGCGAGTCGCCTTCCAGCTCGGTGAACGAGTTCAGCATCGCCGCCGCCGCCCGCGTGGCCGAGCCTGGCCGGGCGGCCGGGCCGATCAGCACCAACTCGACCGACGGGTCGGCGCGCAGCCAGGCCCGGGCGGTCATCGTGCCGAGCACGCCGTTGCCGACGATCGCGACCTTCACCGGCGAGCCCCCTGCGGGAACACCAGGTACGACAGCGACGGGTAGGCCCCGGTGATGTGGGCGGTGTGCGGGTACTCGCGCACGACCTCGTCGACGTAGAACATGCCTTCGGTCGGCAGCTGCCCGCCGCGGCCGAGCTGCCAGAACGCCACCACGCCGCCCGGCACCAGCCGGTCGAGCACGAACTCGAACGACTCGCGGGTGGGTGCCATCGCGTTCAGGTCGAACCAGGCCAGCGCCACCGACTCGCCGGGGTGCTCGGCGGCGAACTCGCGCAGCGTTTCGCGCACGTCGCCCTCCCACACCCGGTGCTTGCCGTGCACGTGGCCCATCGCGTTGTTGCGCTCGTGCAGTTCGAGCAGGCCGGCGAGCAGCTTGGCGTAGTCGCCGGGCAGCGAGTACGTGCCGTCGGAGAACAGCCCGCGGTCGCGCGGGTCGCCGTCACCGAAGCCGGCGTACCCGGTGAACGTGTCGAAGGCGTGGATGCGCCGCTGGAAGTTGAGCGGCTCGTAGATCGCCCGGAAGTTCTCGCACAGCACCGCGGTCTGGCCACGCCAAGTGCCGAGGTCGACGATTGCGCCCGGCAGACCGACGATCCGCTGGTACACCTCGAGCGTGCCGAGCATCCGTGCCAGCAGCGAGCCGCGCACGAACAGGCCGAGCGAGCGTTCCTTCTCCTCGTCGCTGGCCGGGTAACTGTCCATCAGCTCGAACAGCTCGCGGCGGGCGGCCAGCTGATCATGGTCGGACGTGGTGATGATTGACGACTCGTGCATGAACGCTCTCCACTCGGGCACTCAGATCCGAGGAAGAACGTGCGGGCGAGGCCGGAATCGTCACGGAGGCGCGGCGACCGCGCCCGGCGGGGCGTCGGCCAGCAGGCGCGCGAAGTCGGCCGCGGGCACGGCTGGGCTGAACCGGTACCCCTGGGCGATGCCGCAGCCGAGCTCGCGGAGGGCGTCGGCCTGGGCGTCGGTTTCGACACCCTCGGCCACCACCCGGTAGCCCAGCCCGTCGGCCAGGTTCACGATCGCCGCTGCCAGGTGCCGGTCGCGCTCGTCGTCGGCGAGCCGCTCGACGAACGCCCGGTCGATCTTCAGTTCGTGCACCCGGATCACCTGGAGCCGCGACAGCGACGAATGGCCGGTGCCGAGATCGTCGACGCTGATTCGTATGCCGTGGGTGGCAAGTTGGTGCAACGTGGCGAGCACCTCGGCGCTCGGCTCGGCGACGTCGTCCTCGGTGATCTCGATCGTGAGCAACTCAGGTTCGACCGCGGCCGCCTCGAGCTGACCCATGATCGAGCCCACGAACCCGACATCGCCGAACGCCCGGATCGGCACGTTGACCGACACCGGCAACACGCGCCCGGCGCGCCGGGCGCGGCCGACCAGGTCGAGCGCCTGACGCACCATCTCGGTGGTGAACGCGGCGGTCGACTCCGACATCAGCACGACGTCGAGGAACGCGTCAGGGGTCAGCAGCCCGAACTCGGGGTGACGCCAGCGGGCGAGGCCTTCGGCACCGACCACGGCGTTCATGTCGAGATCGATCTGGGGTTGAAAGAACAGCTCGAACTGCCCCGACACGAGCGCCGTCTCGAGCGCCGCAGTCAGCGAGAGGCGCACGGTCGACGAGCGATCGAGGCTGCCGTCGTACACCCGCCATGGTTCGCCCGCGCGCTTGGCCGCGTACATCGCCAGGTCGGCGTGGCGCATCAGCATCGCCCGGTCCGAGCCAGGGCGGGGGAACGCCACGCCGATCGACACGGTGAGCACGAGTTGGATGCCCCACGCCTCGATCGGCCGGGCTGCCTCGGCTGCGATCACCAGCAGCTGCGATTCGAGTTCGGCGATGGTGTCGCCGCCGCGTACGAGCACGGCGAACTCGTCGCCGCCCAGCCGGAACAGCGTGTCGCCGGAACCGAGCACGTACCCGAGCCGCTCGGCGATCACCCGCAGCACATGGTCGCCCGCTTCGTGGCCGAGCGTGTCGTTGACTTCCTTGAAACGGTCGAGGTCGAGCATCAGCAACGCGAACCGGTCGCCGCCGTCGATCGCCGCGCTGATCCGTTCCACCAAAGCGAGCCGGTTGGGCAGCAGTGTCAGCGAATCGGTACGTGCCTGTTCGGCCAGCCGCTGGGCCTGGTCTTTGATGGCCGACACGTCGAAGAAGAACCCGCGGATGGTGCGCCGCCCGCGCTCGTCGACGCTGACCCGGGCGACCTCGCGGATCCAGACCCAACGGCCGTCGGCATGACGCAGGCGCCCGGTGCGGTCGACCACCATTCCCGGGGCGATCGTGTCGGCGTCGATCCAGTAGGTCGCCGCGTCGGCGGGGTGGATCAGCTGGTAGTAGTCGAGGGTACGCCACTCGTCGACCGTGTAGCCCATGATCGCCTCGATGTCGCCGTCGACCTCGGCGACCCACCCGCCGTCGAGGTCGCCCAGAGTGACCACCGCGTTGGCCTGGTGCAACGAGGCCATCAGGTCGTCGCCGAGCGAGCGGCTGGCGCGCAGGGTGTGGCGTCGGCTCACTGCCGACACGACGGCCACCACGCTGACCGCCGCACAGGCCGCCAACGGCCACAGCCGCGGGTGCCAGGCGACGACCCCGACCGCAGCGACGAGCGCGGCCGCGCAGGCGACGAACACCCACAGTGGGAGCGCCACGTTGCCGCCGCGACTGGTCGCCCACGTGGTGGTGCGCACCGCGGCCGGAGCGTCGGCGCCCCCATCGACACGGCGGCTCTCGGACCTCACCGGCACACAGGGTACCGGTGTGTCAGACCCGCTCCCAGAGCTCCCACACCATCGGCTGCCCGGCCACCTGGTAGGCGACCTGGGCGGTGAGCCGACCACCGGTGACCGACGGGCGGGCGGGGGCCACGACGGGCAGCGACAGCGTCGCCGCGGCGTCGTCGATGAGACCTTTGACGTTGCCGCCGACGATGTTGGCGAGCTCGCCGAACGCGTCGTCGATGTCGGGCTGATCGAGCTCGTCAGGGGCGGCGCCCATCAGTGCCGAGGCGAACTGGCCGACCAGCGCCGGCCCCATCGCCACCAGCAGCGTCGCCGTCCACGTGCCGCCGATCGCGATCGTGGCGAACCGGCACCCGTCGACCGCGCCGGGGGGTGGCGCGGCGTTCGGTTCGAGGCCCTCCTCGCCGGTGAACGTCTGCCAGACGAAACCGACGATCTCGGCGAGTGTCGCCTCGTCGACCCCGACGGGGGTGTTCACATCGGTCATCGCATTCCCTCCACCATCTGATTCATCACCGTCTGACTCCTGCCGATCAGCCGCGTTACCCGGCGTAGAGGGCGAACGTGCCCGTGCCGTAGTCGCCGAGCGTGACGTGGTACGTGCGCCGGCCGGCGGCACGGACGATCAGGTCGCGAACCGCGTCGGGCACACCGTCGACCAGCTCGGAGATCTTGATGTGGGGCACGCTCGGCCCGTTGATGAGGCTGGTCGCGATGTTGGCGACCTCGTAGAAGTTGTCGCGCAGGTTGTCGACGAGGGTGCCCTGCTTGACGGCGTCGTCGGCCACCGGCCGCGGGATCATCGCCAGCGCCGCGCCGGCTTGGGCCGCGAACCCGAGGTCGGCGAGGCACGCGCCGGCGACGCTGCCCGTGTCGTCGACGAACACGCCGGTAAGCACCGGCACGTCGGCATCGGGGTCGATGTCGAGCTCACGCTTGGCCTTGTCGACCGCGGCCGGCTGGCCGAGCAGGTCGGTGAGGAAGTCGCGCAGCTGCTCGGGCAGCGGCATCGGGCGGGTGGGCGTGGCGAGTGGCACGGGTGCTCCGTCAGCTCACCAGCTCGCCGATCACGTCGGCGAAGCGTTGCCCGTCGAACGGCTTCGACAGCAAGAACGCGGCGCCGGCGCCGATCGCCTGCTCGCGCATGGCCGGGTTCGACTCCGACGTGACGAACCCGAACGTGGTCTGGTCGCCGCTGGCGCGCAACTCGGTGAGGAACTCGATGCCGCTCTTGTTGGGCATGTTCCAGTCGCACAGGATCAGGTCGGGCCGGTGCTCGCGCACGGCCGCCAGCCCCTGCACGCCGTCTTCGGCTTCGACCACGTCGTCGATCGTCACGCCGCTCTGACGGAGCGTGCGGATGACGATCATCCGCATGGCCTTGCTGTCGTCGGTTACGAGCACTCGCATGGCGCGTACCGTCCGCGCTCGTCGCTCCGGCGCCAGGCAGGTAGTTGCGTGCGCCAGAAGATTTAACATTCTCCTGACATTTTTTCGCTCAGGTTGACGCGGCCCCTCTCCGAGGTAAGACGCATGCGTACCACCCAGTACACCGAGCAGGCGGGCGACGACTACCGCGACGCCAACACCACGCTGTTCCAGCGTCGCCGCGAACTCAAGGCCGAGCTCGACGGGATCGCGACCCGTGACCCGGAGGACCCGTCGGTGCGCCGCCGGGTACGCATACTGCGGCGCCGGCTCGACGACGTGACCAGCCAGATCGTCACCCTCAACATGGGTTTGGTGCGCTCGTACACCCGCCGTTTCGGCGGGGCCGCCAGCGCCGACCACCGGGCCGAGTTCGAGGCCGCCGGCATGCTCGGCCTGATGCGGGCGATCAACAGCTTCGACCCCGAGTCGGGCGCGTTCGGCCAGTGGGCGTTCAAGCCGATCCAGCGCGAGGTACTCAAGTCGGTACGCGACACCGATCACCCGAACCTCAACATCGGCGACTTCGAGAAGCGCCCGGCGATCCTCAAGGCGTTCCGCCAGTTGCAAGGTGTCGACGCCTCGTACACGCCGTCCGATGCCGAGGTCGCCGCGGCCGCGGGCGTCACCGTCGGCCAGGTTCGCCGTGTGCTCGCCCCGCCGCGACTCGAGTCGATGGACCAGCCGGCCCACGACGACACCGATTCGGTGGTGTCGGACACGATCGCCAGCAACGAGCCGTCGGCCGAAGACCACCTCGTGTCGAAGCTGACGTTGCACGCGCTCGAGACGTTCGGCCTCAAGGCCCTCAACCCTCGCGAGCTGTACGTCATCGTGCGCCGCTTCGGCCTCGACGGCGAACCCGCCGACCGGCTCGCCGACATCGGCGACACGCTGGCCCTGTCGCGCGAGGCCGTGCGCCAGATCGAGGCCAAGGCGCTCGCCAAGCTCCAGCACCCGATCGTGCTGCGCAAGCTCCAGTCCGACCGCACCCCCGCCCCCATCGCTGGTTAATCCCCCACCACCCAGGTGGTTGAGCCTGTCGAAACCACCGGAACCACCCGCAGTTCGTTGACTAAACCGCCCTACTGGGGACGGTCCCCCGAGTGACAGAGCCCGTGGCGCTGACCGGTCGAATCGCCTCGATCGAATCCCGCGTCGGCGTCAACCGTGAACCATCGGGTGGCTTGCGCGTGCTGGGCACCGCGGCCGAGTTCGACCCGTTCGGCGCCGCCTACGACGCAGCCGTCGAAGCCGCCACCGTCGCCCGTCTCACCGCCCCTTCCGGCGTCACGTTCGGCTCGGCGCTACTGACCGCGGCCGGGGGCGTGCGGCACGGCCACTCGGCCAGCACCACCGGCGGCCCGACGGCCGCCCAGATCGGGGCGGCGATCGGCGGAATGGCCGGTGCCCCAGGTGTGCGCTCGCCCGGCGGCTACGGCCCGATGCCCGTGCCCGCCGAGATCGCGGTCTACCCCAACGGGCGGGTACCCCAGCACGCCCTTCAGTCGCTAGCCACCCAGCCCAACCACCGCCTGGCGGCACCCGCCGCGGCGGCGTGGGACAGCCTCGTGTCGGCGGCCGCGGCCGACGGCATCACGATGCGGATCACCGACAGCTACCGCGGCTACGACGAGCAGGTCGACCTGGCGGCCCGCAAGGGCCTGTACTCCGAGGGCGGCCTGGCCGCCACGCCGGGCCGCTCGAACCACGGCTGGGGTCTGGCCGTCGACGCCGACGTCACCAACCCGAGCACGCTCCAGTGGCTGCGCGTCAACGGCCCCCGGTTCGGCTTCGTCGAGACGTCCGACCGCGAACCCTGGCACTGGGAGTTCCGCCCCCACCAAGTCTGACCGCCAGGCCCGACGCGCCCAGCGGCGCTCGAGCTACAGGCCGAGGTAGAGCTCGTCGACGGCGATGGTGACCGGCGGGCAGTCCAACGTGAACTCCTGCCCGGCGGTGTACGACTCGGCCCGGAACCCGCTGCTGACGCGCCGGTGCACCACAACCCGATGCTCACTCTGCGACACGACGGCGTAGGCGAGCACCGACGGAATGTTCGTATACGCAGTGAACTTCTCGACCTGGTCGATCGTCGCCGTCGAGTCACTGAGTACCTCGGCGACGAAGCACGGGGTGCGATCGCTGAGGCTGTCGTGGTCGTCCGAGCACACCACCATCACGTCGGGGTAGTAGCGCCGTGTCGGGGCCTCGGCCGTGCCGCCGATGTCGAGCCGACGGCCCTCCACATGAGCCCGGCACCCAGCGGCACGCGCCGGCGTTCGGAGAGACGCTCCCAGCGCCAGCGCGAGTTCGTTGTGCCGCGCGGTGCCACCCGCCATCGCCCGCACGATGCCGTCGACGAACTCGTGGCGCAGCTCGCTCGTGGACTCGATCTCGTCGTACTCGCCGAACGAGTAGACCCGCGAGATCGGGGCGTTCGTCATCCCCTCAGCGTACTCACCCCAACTGCCCCACTACCGGGAGAACCCCGCCCAACCGGTTCGTGTTTCACGCGAGCGAGCGCACTCATCGCGCATCGAGATTCGCGTCGTCACGACCACAACTTTGGCACGACCTCGCGAAGCGCGAGAGCTACCCCAACTCGCTCCAGCCAGCGGCGGGTCGTTTGCTCGGCGACCCGCCGCGTCACAGCAGCGCGGCGAGCCAGCCGGCGACGATCGCGACCGCCGCGAGATCCAGCCGAGCGGCGCGTGGTGACCTCGGCTCAAACCTCCTCAACGCATGGGGATGCTGCAGGATGAGATCATGTGGCCTGGTCTTGGCTGGCCAACGCTCATGTGTTCCGAGTTCGGCGACCAGTCGGGCGCGGTCGTCATCGGCCCAGACACCGAACGCAAGGACGAACATCCGCTCACCCTCTCGGTCGAGGACGATCACGCGGCCGCTGTCTCGACCTGCGCTGGCAAGCGAGCTGACCGTGAGGGCACGCCCGAACGCCGCCCGGGGCCACCGACGGGAACGCTTTGCATCGAAGTACTCGATCTCGTCTTCGGAGACCACGACCCTGGCGTGTCGCACGTACCGCCGCGCTCGCAGGTCGCGCGCCAGGAGTGCCACGGCCACGCACGCCGCGGCCACGCCGCTGAACAGCCAACTGCGGTTCAGCGTGCCCAACACGGCCAACCCGAGCGGCCACCCGTAGGCGGCCCAAACTGACGGCCTCGACGCGCGGTACGCGGCCCACGACGGCCGAATCTCGAGGCCGCCCTGGCCTCCGGACTCCTCGCTCGTCGACCTCCGAAACGACGGATCGACGTGCACTCGCTCCACCCTCACCGGCACGGAGTGGTGCGGGATCGACTCCTCGTCCATCGCCGCGAACGCGTTCCAACGCGCTTGCTCGTCGTCCTCGTCGGAACCATCCGCCGGAGCACCCGCGACGTCTGCTGTCGGGGGGAGCCCACGGAGCCGCCTCCTTTCGAAGAAGGCAGAGATGATCGAAGTCGCGCAGAAGACGATCAGCAGTACCGACGCGATCCAGATCCGGGCAACCAGATCGATACGAGTCGCGAGAAGGATGAGTAGCACCCCGGGAAGAGAGAACAATGCCGCGCCCAGCAGCGCGGCCAAGAACCAGTGATCCCGCGAGAATTGGACTTGCCGGTGGTAGCTGCGGAAGTAGTCAAGCATCCGAAAACTCACGTGCTCCCTCCGATCGTGTCGACGGTTTCCGAGTGTCCCGAGTCAAGTTTTCGGCACAGATCCTGGTCAGAGCGGTTTGAGGGTTGTGGGGTCTTGTCGGTAGGCGTCGGCGGGGCGGTGCCAGCCGATCGCCTCGTGGGGTCGGATGTGGTTGT
>Ga0182747_1000558_pt1 | contig 34863 bp, 32 predicted proteins | sample eDN3rd30CBELigBY_FD_128526 | JGI IMG/M metagenome (GOLD analysis project Ga0182747, IMG submission 128526) | Enriched backyard soil microbial communities from Emeryville, California, USA - eDNA 3rd pass 30_C BE-Lig BY (version 2) (version 2) | ecosystem: Environmental > Terrestrial > Soil >... | reverse complement strand
ATCCTGCAGGAATCGAATTCACATCTTGCATTGATGACTAGTCACCATCGGAAGCGGACGCTTTTAGATAAAGTAGTGAGCTTTTTACCTTTGAAAATTTTTAGTCCCAGCCTCATTTCTAACTTTTTATTTATTTGCTTGTATAAATATTGATGGCATCTCTCAAAAATTCAGTAGCACCAATACCGCACTTCTCGTAATATGCTTTAAAGCGTTCGTCTGCTACATACATCTCTGCAACCCCTCGGTGTGCTTCCTTTGAATAAGATGGCCAAGTGAAAGTAAGCCATTGTTTATGCTTCGAAGCAACTTCTTGTGCTAAAGGTGATGCTGGATCACCTGTTGATAATGCTTTTGGAAGAAGCTCTAGAATTTCTTCACCTAATTGGACCATGTGCTCGTATTGTTCCTTTGACATGTTTTTAAATTTTGCATTTGAGTTTTCGACAATTTCTTTTCCGTACTTTTCTCGGATTTCATCACCGTAATTATCTTCGTTTTGCTCAATTAATTTATCCTTAAAGGCTTCAAACTTTTGTTCATCTGACATTTCAATTTCTCCTTTCTCGTAGGCGATGGTTTTTTCCACCATTTCAATTAATTTTTCCAGTCGGGATCGTTTTAGTTCTAGTTGATATAAATGGGATTGTAGTGCAGTTGATTTATCAAAGTTAGGATTGTTCATAATAGAGATAATTGTATCTAATTCGACACCAAGTTCTCTATAAAACAATATTTGTTGAAGTCGGTCAACTTCTTTTTGTCCATAAATTCTATATCCTGAACTATTTATTCGAGTTGGTTTTAGTAAATTAATTTCATCATAATAGCGTAATGTTCGCGCGCTAACATTCGCTAATTTGGCAAGCTTGCTAATTGTATATTCCATTCTTGATCCCTCCTGTATTTTTAGCATAAAGGTTAACGTAACGAGAAGGTCAATAGTTAATAAAAATTTCTTTTTTTAAGATTTTTTACTTAGAAAAGTGGAACAAATCTAGTAAGTTGTATGGTTTTGACTTAATATGGATAGAGATTGAAAACAAGTTAAATAAAGCCGTGAGAGGTTACATAAAATGCAGCATAAAAAAGTTCAAGTAAAACAACCAAAGTATGGGAAAATTGCAGCGGATATTGCTTCAAAAATTGTTGAGAAAAAATATTTAGTAGGCGAAAGAATTTATGCACGATCTTCACTTGCAAGCCAGTATGGTGTTTCTTCTGAAACTGCTAGAAGGGCAATTGCTGTATTGCAGGATTTAGAAATTGTTGAGGCTACAAAGGGTAGCGGTGTAATGATTAAATCCTACGAAAAAGCAGCACAATTTGTTAAGCAATTTCTTGAAGTACAATCGATTCAGCAAATTCATATAGAAATGCTTGAGAGCATGAAACGGCAAAAAGAAGAAATCAACTTTTTGCAAGAAATTACAGAACGACTTGTTAGCAGAACAGAAAGGTTTCGTTCAGTAAATCCATTTGTTCCTTTTCAAATAGAGGTATTACAACATTCTCCATATATTTCTCGATCAATTGGTGAAATTAACTTTTGGCAAAATACATTAGCAACAATTGTTGGGATAAAAAGAGGAGAAGAATTATTTATCTCACCTGGTCCATATATTACTATTGAACCAAATGATATTATCTATTTCATCGGAAATGATGAGTGTTTGGATCGAGTTGAAAAATTTTTATATTCCTAATTTTATAAGTCTGCGGATACTGAAATAAAAGTATTCGCGGACTTTTTTTATATGTAATTGGAAGATAGATAACAAGATTGGAAGTTTGACACAAGTAACAACTCTTTGTTACGATTAAGTTGTCACTTGGGAGGGAGACATGATTCAAGAATTATTGGAAAGGAGAATGATATGGAGAAAATTAAGATTGAAAATGTATCTAAAATATTCGGTAGACATATCAGCCAAGCTTTAAAGCTTGTTGAGCAAAAAAAGAGTAAGACTGAAGTCCTAAAACAAACTGGCGCAACAATAGGGGTCTATAATGCCAACTTCACAGTAAATGAAGGTGAAATATTTGTGATTATGGGACTGTCAGGAAGTGGTAAATCTACATTAGTCCGTTTATTAAACCGCCTCATAGAACCTACTAGTGGAAATATCTACATAGATGGTGAAAACATCTCCAATATGAATAAACAGCAGCTCATAAAAGTACGTAGAGAAAAAATGAGTATGGTTTTTCAAAACTTCGGCTTATTCCCACAAAGAACAGTATTGCAGAATACGGAATTTGGCTTAGAAATCCGTGGAATTTCAAAAGAACAACGACGATTGAAAGCAGAAAAGGCTTTAGATAATGCAGGGTTATTACCATATAAAGACCAATTACCAAGTCAATTATCAGGTGGTATGCAACAAAGAGTAGGCTTGGCCAGAGCATTAGCGAATGATCCTGACATTTTGCTGATGGATGAAGCTTTTTCTGCGCTCGATCCATTAATCCGTAAAGACATGCAGGATGAATTACTTGATTTACAACAAAAAATGAAAAAGACAATCATTTTTATCACACATGATTTAAATGAGGCATTACGAATAGGGGATCGTATTGCTTTAATGAAGGACGGAGAAATTATCCAAATTGGCACTGGGGAAGAAATATTAACAAATCCAGCCAACGATTATGTAAGAACCTTCCTTGAGGATGTAGATCGTTCTAAAGTATTAACGGTTGAAAATGCAATGATTCGACCGATTTCTATAAACATTGATATAGACGGTCCGAAAGTTGCTTTACAAACCATGAGGGAAGAGGAAGTAAGTGTCGTACTTGCTGTTAATAAAATGAGAGAGTTTAAAGGTTATATCACCGCGGATGATGCGCTGGAGGCTTCGAGAAGGGGAGAAAGTAACCTATTAAACTATTTAAGAACAGACATGCCAACTGTTCCGCCAGAAATGTTAATACAAGACGTGTTAAGTATTATTTCTGATTCAAAAACACCACTTGCAGTAATCCAAGAACAAAAGTTAGTGGGCGTGTTAATAAGAGGCGTTGTTATTGAAACCCTCTCTGCAAATAGTGAGGGGGTGACTGAATATGAGCCAGTTTCTTGATTTCATACCAACAATCCCAATTGCAAAATCAGTTGAATGGTTTATGGACCTTCTAACAGATAATCTTGCTCCTTTCTTTGATGCGATTCAAAAAGGCGGAAAACTTGCAATGGAATCCATTACAGATTTGCTAATTTTAATACCACCAATTCTTTTTATATTGATAGTAGGTCTGATTGCATTCTTTGCTTCAAAAAGGAAATTTGGTTTAGCAATATTTTCAATCCTAGGATTATTTTTAATTTATAATCAAGGACTTTGGGAAGAGTTAATGAATACAATCACTCTTGTAATATTTGCAAGTGTTATTGCGATTATCATAGGTGTTCCATTAGGAATACTAATGTCCAAAAATTCAGTTGCTGAAGCAATCATTAAGCCTGTACTAGACTTTATGCAAACAATGCCAGGATTTGTTTACTTAATACCAGCTGTAGCTTTCTTTGGTATAGGGGTAGTACCAGGAGTATTCGCATCAGTTATATTTGCTTTGCCACCAACAGTGCGTTTTACAAACTTAGGGATAAAACAAGTACCTAAGGAATTAGTGGAGGCTTCTGAATCTTACGGAAGTACTGGTTGGCAGAAACTATATAAAGTTGAATTGCCGCTAGCTAAGTCAACAATTATGGCCGGTATTAATCAAACCGTATTACTTTCACTATCCATGGTTGTTATTGCTTCCATGATTGGTGCACCGGGATTAGGTAGAGATGTCTTATCTGCATTACAACGTGCTCAAGTTGGTAATGGCTTTGTAGCTGGTATCAGCTTAGTAATTTTAGCAATTATATTTGACCGATTAACTCAAAGTATAAATAAGAAGAGTCATTAAAATTTGAAACGTAGTGAGTTAACGAATCAGAAGTGATTAACTTTCAAATGAGTAGTCTAATCCGAGGCTGTTTGTTGAAAACATAGGGGGACGAAAGTATGAAGTATTTTAAGAATATTAGGATTATTACTGCCTTTTCTTTTATCTTACTGCTAGCTGCATGTGGTAGTAGTGATGGCGATGCAAAAAATGGCCAATCAACCGAAGAGAATAATTTAGGCGAAGCATTAGATTACACAATTACTGGGATTGAACCGGGAGCAGGATTAACTGGGCTTGCAAAAAATGCTTTAGAGGAATATGACAACTTAGAAGGCTGGACGCTGCTTGAAAGTTCCACTGTAGGAATGATTGCTGCGCTAGATGATGCTATAAAAAATGAAGAACCTATTATTGTCACAGGTTGGGTTCCACATTGGAAGTTTACGAAATATGATTTGAAAATTTTAGAAGATCCCAAAGGTACATTGGGTGAGACCGAACAGTATCAAACATTAGTAAGAAAAGATTTGGAAGAAGATATGCCTGAAGCCTATCAAATTCTTGATCGCTTCTATTGGGAAGTAAATGAAGTGGAAAGTATTTTGATTGCTGCACAAGATGTTTCTTTTGAGGAAGCAGCAAAAAGTTGGACTGAACAAAATACTGAAAAGGTGAATGAATGGACAGAAGGTGTAGGGCAAGTAGAGGGAGAACAAATTGAAATTGTTTCAACTCCGTGGGATACAGAAAGAGCTTCTGCTAATGTGCTAAAAGTGGTACTTGAGCAACAAGGATATTCTGTAACCATCACACCGGTTGATCCGGCCATTATGTTCCAAGCAATTGCTACAGGTAACGGTGATGTATCTGTCGCTGCAGCACTACCTATTACCCACGGGCCCTTCTATGAAAAATATAAGGAAGATATCGTTGATTTGGGTGCGAACTTAGAAGGAATAAAAAATGGATTTGTAGTTCCTAGTTACATGGAGATTGATTCCATTGAGGATTTAATGCCGAAAAAATAATTACATTTAAAGTTCAGTTGTAATAAGTAGATAACTTAATAAAATAAAGATGCAAATGAAAGGAAGATTATATGAAATTCAAAAAGTTAAAAATGCTAGGTTTAACATTAGGGTTAGGAGCCTTACTTGCAGCTTGCGGTGGGGAAGATACTGCAACAACGAATGGTACTAGCTCAGTAGATAAAGAAATCAATCTTGCTTATGTTGAATGGGACACAGAAATTGCTTCTACTAATGTCGTTGGAAAAGTACTTGAAGACTTAGGTTATGATGTAACTTTGACTCCATTAGATAATGCAATTATGTGGGAAGCAGTATCAAAAGGTGAAGCGGATGCAATGGTAGCAGCATGGTTACCTGGGACTCATGCTGCTCAATATGAAAAATATAAAGATAATTTAGTAGAGTTAGGTGAGAACTTATCAGGAGCTAAAATTGGTTTAGTTGTACCTGCTTATATGGAAGCTAATTCTATTGAAGATTTAACAACTGAAGCAAATACGAAAATTACTGGCATTGAGGCTGGTGCAGGAGTTATGGCTGCAACGGAAAAAGCCATTGCAGAGTATGAAAATTTAGATGGTTGGGAGCTTCTTCCTTCATCTTCTGGTGCAATGACAGTAGCATTGGACCAAGCGATTAAAAATGAAGAGGATATTATCGTAACAGGTTGGTCACCACATTGGAAGTTTGCATCGTATGATTTAAAATATTTAGATGACCCAAAAGGTGTGTTTGGTGGAGAAGAAACAATTAACACATTTGTTCGCCAAGGGTTAGATAAAGATATGCCAGAAGCATTCAAAGTATTGGATGCATTCCACTGGACGAGTGCGGATATTGAAGAAGTGATGTTAGACATCCATTCAGGAACAAGCCCAGAAGATGCTGCTGCAAAATGGGTAGAAGCTAATCCAGATAAAGTATCTGAATGGACGAAAGATATAGAATAATGAAGGAAAGGTCATCTGAAGAACTTTCTATAGAAATGTTCTACAAAAGACGACTATACTGGAATCTAACTATCATAAGTGCAATTAAATAGATAATAATTAATATAAGTAGATGGGGTGTCTTTTAGGCACCCCTTATTTTTTTAGATCATATCCTATTACTGTCCATATACCGGTATCATCCTGTCTGATAAGACGCTTCAAATAGACCATACTAATAGAGGTATCAGGATCGTCAACTTGGACAATAGAGATTTCGTTATTTGAAACTATAAGTTTTAAGTTTTCCAGTTCTATTGGGTAATCTCCAACAACACCTTCTGGAAAAAGATGTACGCTAGTAAAAACTTGCGCTGTAAATAACGGATCAAGTCTCCATGGGGAATGTCCTTCGTCGACACTTTTTTGATTGTTTTTTTCTATTTCTAAATCAACTTTAATATTAACTTGTGGTTTAAATTCATATTCACTTGCTTGTACTGGGAACATGATTTGTTCAAATCCAACAATGGACTCTAATTCAAATATTAGTTCATTGGATTCAAGGTAAGCTGGAACATGATATTCATTGATAATGTCCATAGAGAAACCTCCATATTTCTTAGGTGTATTAAGACATCTCCGTTATTATTTACAAAAATTTATAATTTATTAATCTTGATGAAATTTAATTCCCTTTACATATAGATAGCAGTGCCATTAAATCTTACTCTCGCATAGTCTACAGTTAGTTAAAATTAAAGGAGAGTGAAGATAGGAATATGTTCTATCACGTAAAGGAATTACAATATCATGCCAAACCTGAAAGGCCAGATCCAGTTTTTGCAAGGATGCTTCAGGAAGTTCTAGGTGGCCAATGGGGAGAAATATCTGTTGCCATGCAATATCTTTTCCAAGGGTGGAATGTAAGAGGGAACGAAAAATATAGAGATTTACTTTTAGACACTGGAACAGAGGAACTTGCCCATATTGAAATGTTAGCGACGATGATTGCAAGATTATTAGAAGGAGCACCTCTTCCAACATTAGAAGCTGCCGCAAAAGACCCTGTCATCAATGCAATCCTAGGTGGAATGGATCCTCAGCACATTATTGTTTCTGGGTTGGGTGCAATGCCGTCGGATAGTAACGGAAACCGTTGGAAAGCAGACTATATCGTAGCTAGTGGAAACCTATTAGCAGACTTCCGCATGAACTTAACAGCAGAATCTCAAGGTCGACTTCAAGTAGCAAGATTATATGAAATGACTGACGACCGTGGTGTTAAGGATATGCTTGCTTGGTTACTAGCGCGTGATACAATGCATCAAAATCAATGGTATGCTGCTATTATGGAATTAGAAGAAAAAGAAAACATTGTTGTACCGAGTACTTTCCCTCGTCAATTAGAACATCGTGAAGTTTCTCATGTGCTATTTAATACATCTGCAGGAAATGCAAGTGCTCACGGAAGATGGGCACACGGTCCAAGTATGGACGGTGAAGGAGTATTTAAATATGTTGAAAAACCAGTTCCACTTGCTCCAAAACCAAAATTAAATCCTGCACCACCAAATGTTTTTAATACGCCACCAGAAGATTGTTAATATAGTAATAACCGTGAAGAATAGTTCTTCACGGTTTATTTTCGTACAAACTAGAAAAATTGGAATTATTTTGGCGGATTCCTAGTAGACACTATTTAATTGGAATCCAAATTTCAGAATAATAATCAGGATTTGATGCATTATCATTTGAATACACTTCTAACTCCGGATTGCCTGTAGGTTTATATGGATTTGAAGGGAACCATTCAGAGTAAATTTTCTTCCATGTATCCTGCATGGCATGTGGCATAGGTCCATGAACCTCAAACACTACCCACTTAGATGCTGGAATGGTATAAGTTGAAAACCCATCTGAGCCTTCACCTTTATGCGCGGTAGCAATCCAATAATCCATCAATCCAGTATTTTTTTGATCTTGTTCAACAATACAAACACCTAATACTCCTTCGATTTCTCCATCATTTAATTCAAACAAACGGTCATTTGTTCCATCCGCATGAACATCATCCCAAAACTTCGGAATCCCCATTGTATTTTCTCCATTTTGACAGTTATACGTTCGTTTAACTCCAACCACTTGAAAAGCATCTTTTTCTATAATTTTATAATTCATAGGTACTGCTCCCTTCAATTCGATATGAATAATAAGGCGATTATAGGATTGGATTGAGCCTGCGTTCTTTCGTGCTTCAGAAGGCGTGATCCCATGTTGTTTTCGAAAAGCCTTTGTAAAAGCTTCAGGCGTTTCATAGCCATATTTAAATGCAATATCTATGATTTTTTTGTCGGAATTTAAAATTTCCTTTGCGGCTATTGTTAATCGTCTTCTTCTTATATAATCTCCAACAGTTTGGTTAGTTAAAATTGAGAAAGTTCGTTGGAAATGAAAAACAGAAGAATTTGCTACTTTTGCGACCTGTTCAATCGAAAGATTTTCATCTAACAAATTGGTTTCGATATAATCGATTGCCTTTTGAATGGATTCAATCCAGCTCAAATATGTTCACCTCGTATATATTGTAAATTCTTTATAAGGAAGTATCCTGTTCGATTATGCTCACCTTGGACAGGATATTTAAAGTGTTATTTCAATATTTTGGATAAGTAATTTATATAATCATACCATCTATTTAAATATTAAGGACCTTACAGAAAATATTTAATCTGATTCGATTTACAAAACAAAACATAGGAATGATATGATAAGAAGAACAATTAGTAAGGAGTATTAAAATGGGACTATCCAAAAAAGAAATGAGTATTAATCAGATGATGAAGGAACGGCAGCTTTTTCAATGTCCTATATGTAAAAGGGAAATGAACATTAGTGATGGTGGGTCAGTAAGCTGTTCACAAAATCATTCTTTTGATATGGCTAAACAAGGGTATGTTAACTTTCTGACCAAGCCAGTTCATTCTATGTATAGTAAAGAATTGTTTGAGTCTCGAAGAGAAATTATCCAAAGTGGTTTATACGACATAGTACATGAGAAAATTCAAGAGATAATCTCGTCAAACATTAAAAAGGTTTTGGATACTGGGTGTGGCGAGGGATCACATTTAGTTAAGATTTGTAATGATTTGAAGTCAGAGATTACAATGGTCGGAATAGATATTTCAAAAGAAGGCATATTTACCGCTGCAAAATATTACGATCAAGCTATTTGGTGTGTCGGTGATTTAGCAAACAGTCCCTTTCAGGAACAATCTTTTGATTGTATATTAAATTTCCTTTCACCCGCTAATTATGATGAATTTAAACGTTTATTAATGCCGAAAGGGAAAGTTGTTAAAGTAGTTCCACAGGAAAATTACTTGGTACAGTTAAGAAAACAAGCTTTTGCTAAGACCGAAAAAGAACAGTATTCAAATGATAAGACAGTCGAAAGATTCAAAGAGCAGTTTAGTACAGTTGAGGTTCATCGGATAACTTACACTAAGCCATTAGAAGACCATCTGGTACCCAAACTGCTAGAAATGACACCATTAGGGTGGCATGCGGAGAATAGAGATAGAATGCAAGTTAAAGAAATAACAATCGATCTTGATGTTTTAGTAGGAGAATTATAAGAAAACATCGATTGAATCGTTAATAGCTTATAGATTACAATATCTATAAGAGAAATAGTATAAGGTGGGCTACATTCGTGTTATATGATATTGGAGCAAAATTAGTTAATGTGTTTTTAACGATAAATGGTTCTAAAGCGAAAGTGTATGGTAAAGAAAACTTACCAGAGAGCGATGAGGGCTATATTATAGCATGTACTCATAATGGGTATGTAGATATCCTAAATTTAGGTGTTTCTATTTATCCGCGCCATATTCACTTTATGGCAAAAAAACAGTTATTTGAAATGAAACTATTAGGTCCTTTAGTTGCAAATTTAAATGCATTTCCGGTAGATCGTGATAACCCTGGACCAAGCGTTATTAAAATTCCTCGTCAGCTTATAAAGGAAGGGAAAATCGTAGGTATTTTTCCAAGTGGGACAAGATCATCCGAGAATATTGAGTTGAAGCAAGGCGCTATTACTATTGCACAGCTTTCAAAAGCAAAAATTGTTCCGGCAGCATATATCGGACCACGTAATGTAAAAGAAGTATTTAAACGAAAAAAAGGGTATTTAATATACGGTGAACCGTTTACAGTGGAAAGTGGTAAAGAAGGTAGAGAAGCATCTACTCAGTTTCTCGAAGATGAACTGAATCGACTAACTGAAGTACTGCATAACATGCAAAAAAAGTAATCCATGTTCAACACTCTCCTATAATTGGAGAGTGTTTTCTATAAGAAAGGAGTTCTTATGATTCACGTATTATTTGTTTGCTTAGGCAATATCTGTCGATCACCCATGGCGGAAGCCGTTATGCGGGATCTGATTGAAAAAAGAGGTCTGAGCGATAAGATTAAAGTAGACTCTGCAGCAACTAGCTCTTGGCATGTTGGTGAACATCCACATAAAGGAACTTTGTCGAAACTAAGAGAGTTTCATATATCAACAGCTGGAATAAAGGCTAGACAAATTCAAAAAGAGGATTTCGAAAAGTTTGACTATATTATTGGAATGGATTCTGCCAACACTCGCAATATTCGCGAAATGTTAGGTCAACCGGAACATCCAAAAATTTTTCGTTTTTTAGATTTAACCGAACATAAAAAGGATGTTCCGGACCCGTATTATACAGGAGATTTCCAGGAAACGTACGACTTGATTTTAGCTGGCTGTAAAGCTTTGATGGACGTACTATTAAAAGGGAACAATAAGTAAGGGGATTTAACCATCTCCTTACTGATACTTTCTATAGACTCCAACTCATCAAGTTCATTTCGGCAAGTTCCTGTTTGTCATAAACAGATTTTAAATCAAAAATAATAGAATTTTTATCATTCAACATATTTTTAATGGATTCATAAGAATAGTCATTTTTAAAAATGTCATGCGCAACCGCAATTACTACTGTATCTAATCCAACGAGAGCCTCTCTTTCAACTAGCTGAATTTCATATTCTTGAAAAACTTCATCTTTATTTGCAAGGGGATCGTGAACAAGTACTTCAAAGTGATAATCTTGTAATTCCTTAATAATATCGATTACCTTTGTATTTCTACAATCTGAACAGTTTTCTTTAAAAGTGAAACCTAAAATACCAATTTTCGGATTTGAGTTAATGGAGCCTCTTTTTGACAATTCCTTCACCACATTTTGAGCAACGAAAATACCCATCTCATTATTAATCTTTCTGCCAGCTGCAATAATTTGAGAATGATATCCTAGTTGTTCAGCCTTATAAATAAAGTAATATGGATCCACTCCAATACAGTGTCCTCCAACTAAACCAGGCTTAAAGTTAATAAAGTTCCATTTTGTTGAAGCAGCTCTCAATACTTCATCCGTATCAATATTCATCTTATGGAATATCATGGATATTTCATTCATAAATGCAATATTGATGTCTCTTTGTGTATTCTCAATTATTTTTGCTGCTTCAGCAATCCTTATCGATTTTACTGGATATACACCTACGTCAATTATGGAGTTGTATACAAAGCTAATTTTTTCTAACGATTCTTCATCTGTAGCTGAAACGATTTTTGTAATTTTCTTCAATGTATTGGATTTATCTCCAGGATTAATTCTTTCTGGTGAATATCCAACTTGAAAGTCTTTTCCCAATATTAATCCAGATGCTTGTTCTAAAAGGGGTATACAGATTTCCTCGGTTGTACCGGGATATACAGTTGATTCAAGAACGACAATAGAATCCTTCTTTAAATGTCGTCCAACTATTTTACATGCATCTATTATTGGATTTAAATTAGGAGTATTATCATTATTAATGGGTGTTGGAACAGCAATAATATGAAAGTTACATAAAGCCAAATCTTGTTCCTCGTTGGTGAAGTGAATAGTTGAATTCGCTAATTCTTCATGTCCAACTTCGTTTGTAAGGTCAATAGCTCTACGGTAATAATTGATTTTTTCCTCATTTATATCAAATCCAATAACTGAAAATTCCTTTGCTAATTCTACCGCTAATGGTAGGCCAACATAGCCTAAACCTATAACTGAAATAAGTAATTTTGAATTCATATTGATTACCTTCTTTTTAGTATAATTTGATACTAGTATTTACATAGAATGTAATTTAAAAAGGTTTAGTGTGTTAGTACTTAACCCACCAGCTCTCCAAATAGATATCTTATGGAAATTTTTGTTATTTAAATAGTTAATCCATGATTGTAAAGTGGATGCGTCTGCATACCACACCTCATTTTTAATATTCTCGTTATCAATAAAGGTGAAATGCATAGCATCACTATTTGAATCTCTAGTTGGATGAACTTGATAGTCTTGAACAATTTTTTCAACCTCTTGTTCAGTTAAACTATCTGTATATTGATCATTCCAAATAAACCCACCTGTTGCCAACGCAATATTTATATCATGATTTGTCTTAGATAATTTATTTGTAAGTTTTTCAAGAAATTCATAATTAGCTTTAGGACCTGGCCCACTGTGATAACCGTATAAATTATAGGCCATAACAACGTACTGAATATCTTGAGGTAAACTAACGCTTTCAATTGGAAAACTAGGTTCTAAAACCACTCTTAATGATAGATTATTCATTTTTAGTTCATTATTTAATTCTTCAAGAAATGTAGTGTATGAAAGGATAAGATTTTCTGGAATTTTTTCATAGTCTAGTTCCACTCCATCAAATGGAAATTGCTTTGCAGTATGAATAATTTGCTGAATGTGTTCTTCTATTGTGGTATTAGATGAGAGTATCTTTCTTAGTAGTTCAGAGTCTTTTTGATTTACTTGATTTTCCGAGAGGAATTGGTCGTTAATAATCGTCAAATAAATATTATGATCTGCAAATGAATTATTGGAAAAGGCTTGTTCAATTAATTGCTTTCCATCCTCAGTTTGATATAGATTGTTACCTTCATCAAAATAGGTAGAGAATAGTTGGTAGTTATCTACCCCGTCACCAGTGTTTACAGCTTCTTCAATGGAAGCTTCAAGATTCCAATCGACAAGCCATAATGATAATTCTAACTTTTTTAGATTTTCAATAAATGGAGAGGGGGATTCTTTTAGTTTGAAATTTGCTATTATCATTATAAGTAGTAAGGTTGCGATTATATAAAGTAAGATTTGGCGAATAAGAATACCACCCATCATTAAAAAATATCGATAAAGAAGTTTGTTGTATTATTTAAAAATTCAGACAATTTATTAAGTGAGTAATGCACACCACCCGGTTCAGTTGTGAAAATGATCGCCTCATTATTACTAATCGTAATGTTTGAAATGATTGCATCATAAATAGAATCACTATATTGCTCATGAGTAAGATCTTTGGGAATGGTTGAACCACCAAATGATAGATAGAGTTCTTTAGATGCAATAAAATCTGTTAAATTAATGGTGAATAGCTGTTTCTGGTCTACTAAAATATTTAACTCGTTAGTATTTAGACTAATGTTAAAAGTCCTGTCATTTTGTAAGTTACTAGGGTAAGAATCCTTTTCAATTCTCGAACCTTGTTGAGTATCCCAATAAGTATAGGTAGTTGCCTTATTAAATGCATAATCTTTGCCTTCCCAATCGATTTCACTTAAAGGGAATTCGCCTAGTAAATTTTCGGTTGCTTCATTTGTTACAGAAGAAATTAATAATTTATTATTTTCTAAGCTGATTTTCAATTCATTTTGATTGTCGCTATTTTTCAAATAAATAGATTGATTTCCAACTATATTCCCTTTAAATGTAAAGTCTAATTCGGAGGTATTAGGGATTGCTTCATTCAAGGTAAGCTTTGATTCCTCAAATGGATAAGATGTAATAATTAACTTATTATCATCAAACTCTACAACTCCATTTTCTAATACCCAATCGTTGGCTAATTCCTTCTTTCCAATGTAAAACTGAATAGGTATTTTACTATCTTCTTGAATTCTCATCAACAAATGATTTGTTGGCCAATATGGTGCTACTTGTAATCTAGTTAAGTTATAAATATCTTCATTGGATTGATTATAGGATTTAAGCTCTCTATTAAAATGGAGTGCAAATGTATTTTTTATTTCGGTGTCATTAACCTGTTCTACATGCTTGTCCATATGATCATAAAGTGTATTTGCATGCATAATTGCGTAAGCTTTTGGAGTATAACCGAATGCATCTGTGTATATGTTTTTGATATAGGAATAATCTCCAGTGATTCGCTTTTCCATCTCATCAATAGTTTCAGTAGTAATCATATATTCGTCTCGGATGTAATCCATTAAATAATGATTGTAAAATTCAATCTTTGTTTTATCAGGGACATCATTTTCTTCTCTCATTCCAATAAACTGGCCGTCACCGTCAAAAATATTAATATAAGATAGACGATAACCATTTGACCCTACTTCCCAAAATCCACTATTTGTCATATCTATTAGATGCCTTGGTTTTAAAAATTTTGTATCTGATGTATCCATTTTGTTCGCGTAAGTATACATTGTTGCCTTATAGTTAAGTTTTTCTAATATAGGCTGGGCAAATATACTTGAATCGTTTCGTCCATCTTCAAATGAAAGAAAAAGTGCCTTCTCAGGTAAAGGAGTACCCTTTTGGTAAAAGTCGATAATTTGTTGTTGAGAGATTGTCTCAAAACCTTGATCTTTTAACAGTGTAAGTTGTTTATCGAGAGTCTCTTTTGAAATATATTTTGTATCGCCACTAAGATCTACACCGAAGTATGATAAGGCAATAAATCCATCTGTATTTGTAAAATTACTTGAATCTAATTCCACGTATTTTTCAGTGTAAAAAATGTAGGGGATAACAACTACTAATACAAGCCCAATAATTATAAATTGTAATATTGTTCGTGTTATTTTCATTACGTTCTTTTTCTTGTAATTTAATCTATTTCTATAAAGAATAAGGATTACCTCTTTTCAATTATTCTTTTCCACTATACACAGGGTATTTTTTCATCTTTCTCATCTTTTTCTCAATTTTCCTTTCTCTTTCCAAAATATCTTGAGGTGTATCTCTTGTGCCCCAAGTTGATTTCCAAAATGTAACCCACGCTACAGGCATTTGCCATAAAAGAACGAACTCGTAGTAGATTACAAAGAAAATACCAAAAGACCAAAGTGTACTTTTTTTGAAAAATAAGTGGGTAAAACTCATCAACAAAGCCATTAATAACAAACCAACTAAGAATGTAATAGGGAAAATATGATGCATTATAGGTACATAAATAAGGTTATATAAAACAACAATTGGGGCTGCGATTGGAACAATAAAGCCAATGATAAAGAATAAAAACATAAATGGCTCTTTCCTCCACATAAATGAAAGTGCTCTTAGAGACTCTCGAAGCCAAGAACGTTTCCAACGCATTTGTTGTTTAATAAAAGTATTATAACTAGATGGAACAATAGTGGAGCATACTGCGTTGTCTTGATAACTAGTTCTATGGGTTTTTAATATAAAGTTCGTTAAGCTTCTATCATCGCCGAATGTAGCTGGGTGACCTAAAAACTTTTGGTTTAACCATGCCTCTGCATTTTCTAAAACAAGGTCTTTTCGGTAACAGGATAATGGCCCTGATAAACAAGTTACACAATCAAAACAAGCTTCAGCAGCTTTCATAATTCTAAAAGCAATGTAATATCGAACGGTTTGTAATTTTGTTAAAGCATTTGTATATTTGTTTTCAACTTCTGTTCTACCAGCAACGCCTCCCATTTTAGGATCTTGGAAGGGCTGGACAATGTTGCGAATGGCTGTTGGCTCTAAAAAACTATCCGAATCAACAAAAACTACTAAGTCATGTTTTGCTAATTTGACGCCTTCAATTAATGCCTCTCGTTTTCCTTTATTTACAGGCTGCACATAAAATTGAATCCGTTCTTTCGTATTAAACTTTTCTCCTGTTGAATGAATTCTTTGCATTGTTTCTCTTACTTTTTCAGCAGTTCTATCTGTTGAGCAATCATCAACAATAATGACTTCTAATTTATCAATTGGATATGCCTGGTCAATACAACTTAATATTGTCCTTGAAATCCATTTTTCTTCATTAAAAACTGGAATTATGATTGAAACGCCAGGTTCATACATGGAACTTGTTTTAACCTTTTTATATAGCATTCCGAAAAGATAACGACTTAATAGAAAAGAAGCTGCTACTAGACTATAAAAATATAAAAATTGATTGAATTTGAAATAAATTACACTTTCAGACCGCATCAAAACTATAATAAATGTAATGAGAAATAGTAATAAACTTGAAATGAAAAGCGAATATCCCCATCTTCTTTTCTTTAAATATTTATTCAATGATTTATCAAAGTTAATGGCAAATAGCATAGTAGGTTTACCATCGATGGTCTCTTTTTTTACTCTGACAACCGTTCCCGATATAGTAACTTTCGACTCATATCCCTCGGGCATCGCTCCACCAGGTATTTCAAATGTTAATGTTAATCGTTGACCAACAAGTAAGAGATTGTTTGTGTTTTCAGCAGAGATTAAAATACCGGTATTGGAAATATTTCTGCATAAAAATTCACCTGTTAGCGGACCATGTTTTTTGGAATAGATGCGATGAATAGGAAAGTCTACAATATATCGTTGCCCTAATTTTCTGTGAAAAAGTAGTTCGTTCGTGTCTAGAAATTTTGTGCTTGAATCTGACATAAAACCTCGACGATCAATTAACTGGCGAATTTTTTCAGGATCCGGAACATTAGAAAGTATTCTACGATCGTCCAATGGAGTTGTAAGAATTTCATCAGTTTTCTTCATGCTTATTTTAATCCTCCTTAACCGAGATCGTTTCCGATACCCACTCAGACATCATTTTAAATTCATAGCCTTGATTTAATAAATCCTCGATAATTAATGGCAGTGCTTCAATATTGTTTTTACCGTCCAAAACATGCATCACGATGACACTACCTGGTTTTGTCCTCTCCATGACTCTTTGATAAATGTCCTGAGCTGATAATGAAGTATCCCAGTCAAATGAGGCAACATCATACATTGCTATTACATCAATGCCTGTAGCAGTAATGACTTTTGCAGACTCCTCATCAATAATTCCTTGAGAAGGTCTAAAATAACGTAGGGGGATATCCTGAATCGCTTCTGCTAATGCTTGATCAGCCATAATGATATCCTCTTGTAATGCTGCTGGATCCATTTGTGTAACATCAAGATGATTGAATGAGTGGCTCGCAACCTCATGACCGTCATCTATAATAAGCTTTGCCAAATTTGGATTTAGTTCAGCGGCTCTACCTATTAAAAAGAAAGTGGATTTAATATGATATTGCTTTAGTATGTCAAGAATTGCAGAAGTAGTTGCATCCCCTGCATAATCATCAAAAGTTAAAGCAACTTCTTTTTTATCTGTCTTCTTAGAATAAAATAGATTTGGTTCCACATTTTCGTAATGAAGATTTAGAGAGAGAGTATCCGTGCCAAGAAGTTCTTCTGCAGTTTTATTAGTCGTAGAAGAAGAAATTAGATCTTCCATTGTAGTAAGTTTAAAACCCTTTTTACTGGCATTTTGATGTATTAAAGCAATTGAGTCCACCACTGACGGATTAATATAGGTATTAAGCTGAATGATTCCTCCTCTTGTTGAGAACTTGTCTACATAATTAGCAATTTCATCGGCACTTTGCATATTTCGATCTTGAGGATTAATTGTATAACCTATTACTTTCATACCTAACTGAGCAGCTGCAAGTTCCATATTCAACGTTGAATCTCCAGTTCTACTTCGAATATACTTGGGCTGAAAATCCAGTTTTTCACGGAACACTTTATTTGCTAGTTCCATTTCCAAAAAGGTTTGTTCATAAGAGTATTGATCCATTAAAGCGTGATTTAACGTATTATTATGAACTGTGTGACCTCTTTCGATGATCTCTTCAACCAATGAAGGATCCTCCGCAAGTCTATTACCTGGTACGAAAAAAGTAGCTTTTACATTAACGGTATCTAGCTCGTCTAATATTTTATGCATGGTGTTCTCTTCAGCTAAACCATTAAAAGTTAGTGCCATTTTCTTGTCAGTCGTTCTTACCAATTGAATACTTTTACTCTTATGTTCTGTAGGAGGAACTATATTCACTTTATTTACTTCTGATGAAGAAGAGAGCTCTCCATTTTGGGAACATCCTACTAAAAATACTAAGAGTGAGAGGAAATATATTAATTTCATTTTCATATAAAATTCCACCTTATTACTTATTTCTAATAGTTATATATTAGTTTTAGTAGGAAAAAATGCTAAATTATTAATAGATTTATAATTCTTTTTTAATAATTCGGAAAATTACCCTCTGAGCTTAGTTGAATTAAAATTTTCTGTAATTTACGTAAAAATTACAAATGCTCCCCCTTTTTCATTTATTATAAGTTGGTGTATAATATCAAAGTCTCATTTACTTATAATTAGGTAGTAAGAACTTACCTTGATGTATATTCATAATTTTAGAAAGAGAGTGAATCCAATGGGTCGTAAATGGAATAATATTAAAGATAAAAAAGCAGAGAAAGATAAAAATACTAGTCGTATTTATGCAAAGTTTGGTGTTGAGATCTATGTAGCTGCGAAAAAAGGTGAACCAGATCCAGAATCGAATGCTGCATTAAAATTCGTTTTAGAGCGTGCAAAAACTTATAATGTACCAAAACACATTATTGATAAAGCAATCGATAAAGCTAAAGGAGCTGGCGGCGAAGATTATTCTGAACTACGTTATGAAGGCTTTGGCGTTTCAGGATCTATGGTAGTTGTTGATGCATTAACGAATAACGTAAATAGAACAGCTTCAGATGTTCGTGCTGCATTCGGTAAAAACGGTGGGAATATGGGTGTAAGTGGTTCAGTTACATACATGTTTGACTCAACTGCCGTTTTTGGTATCGAAGGTAAATCTGCTGATGATATATTAGAAATTTTATTAGAAGCTGACGTTGATGCACGTGATGTATTTGAAGAAGAGGACGTTACAATTGTTTATGCAGAACCAGACCAATTCCATGCAGCTCAAGAAGCATTTAAAGCAGCAGGCATTACAGAGTTTACTGTAGCTGAATTAACAATGCTTCCTCAAACTGAAGTGACATTGTCTGAAGAAGATCAAGTGAAGTTTGAAAAAATGATTGATGCGTTAGAGGATTTAGATGATGTTCAACGCGTATATCACAATGTAGATTTAGGGTAATACGATTATTAATCCAATAATTTACTTAAAGTAGCGCGGCATGTTATGCCGCGCTACTTTATTTTTGTTAAATGAGAAAATATTAGGAGTAATAGGATAGTTTATGGGAAGTTATTAAGATAATAATGTTAATGACTAATAGTTTGCTAGATACAAAATTTAGTTATATAATAATTATTCAAACTATTCCAAAAATAAGGAAGAAGGTAATATTATGGTTACTTTTAAAGATTATGAATACAAAAGACCTGAACTTGAAGTCTTGTCAAAGGAAATCCGAAATTTAATTGAACAATTTAAAAATGCAGAAACTGTTGAGGCGCAAACGGAGATTATCGAACAAATTAACAAACAACGTAACAACTTTAGTACACATTCATCGTTAGTATATGTACGCGCTTCTATTGATACAAATGATGAGTTCTATCAAAATGAGAGAGATTATCTTGATGAAATTTCGCCTCAATTTGAAGAAATTATTTTTGAATATTACAAGGAACTTGTTAAATCGCCATTCCGAGCACAACTTGAGGAGAAATGGGGAACACAACTATTTGCACTAGCTGAAAATCAAATTAAAGCTTTCTCACCTGAAATAATAGAGTTAATGCAAAAAGAAAACAAACTTTCATCAGAATATAGTAAACTTGTTGCTTCTGCGCAAATTGAGTTTGATGGTAAAACATTAACTTTAGCACAATTAACACCATATGGTGAATCAACTGATCGTGAAGTGCGTAAAAAGGCAATGATTGCAAGATTTGACTTCTTTAAAGAAAACGGCGAAAAGTTTGATGAAATTTATGATTCGCTTGTTAAACTACGTCATCAAATTGCAACGACACTAGGGTACAAAAATTATGTTGAGCTAGGTTATATTAATATGAACCGAGTTGACTACAATGCAGAAATGGTTAAAAACTTCCGCGACCAAGTGAAAGAATTCATTGTTCCTGTGGCAACGAAGCTATATGAAAGACAAGCAAAAAGAATTGGTTTAGAGGACTTTAAATATTATGATGAAGGCCTTAACTTCCTTACTGGTAATGCAAATCCACAAGGGGATGCAAAATGGATTATTGAAAACGGTAAAAAGATGTATGAAGAGCTTTCTCCTGAAACAGGCGAATTTATTAACTTCATGATTGAACGTGACTTAATGGATTTAGAAGCGAAAAAAGGGAAAGAAAGTGGAGGCTATTGTACATTCATAGAAGACTACGATTCACCATTCATCTTCTCAAACTTTAATGGTACTTCAGGAGATATTGATGTTCTGACGCATGAAGCTGGACATGCATTCCAAGTTTATAGAAGTCGTAACATAGGTATACCAGAATATCTATGGCCAACATATGAATCTGCGGAAATCCATTCAATGAGTATGGAATTCTTCACTTGGCCATGGATGGAATTATTCTTTAAAGATGAAACGGAAAAGTATAAATTTAGTCATTTAACAAGTGGATTATTATTCTTACCATACGGAGTTGCAGTTGATGAATTCCAACATGTGGTTTATGAAAATCCAACGATGACACCAGCTGAGCGTAAACAAGCTTGGAAAGAAATTGAGGAAAAATACTTACCACATAGAGACTATGATGGTTACGATTACTTAGAGCAAGGCGGATTCTGGCAACGTCAAGGGCATATTTATAATAGTCCATTCTATTATATTGATTATACTCTTGCTCAAGTTTGTGCGTTCCAATTCTGGAAACGCTCTAGAGAGAATTTTGAAGATGCATGGAAAGATTACCTTCACCTTTGTGGATTAGGTGGATCAAAATCCTTCACAAAACTTGTTGAGGAAGCCGGATTAATCTCTCCATTTAATGATGGTTGTATTGAATCAATTATCGAATCAATTGAAGAGTATATTAATTCAGTTGATGATGAAAAGTTATAAAATAAAAAACCTCTCGAGTTTCGAGAGGTTTTTATTATATATGATTGCCAATTTTGTTAATATATCCTTATATGGTTTTAATATTAAATTTTTGGTAAAAACTAGTGTTGGATGACAGAAGGGAGTGAATCCAAGTTATGACAAAAAAAGTATGGTTTCAAGTAGGCATCGGACTATTAATATTATTATTCATTATTAAGTATACAATTGAAATTCATTGGATATTTAATCCAATATTTATTATTCTACAAACAATCTTTGTTCCATTATTGATTGGTGGAGTACTTTACTACGTTACAGAACCATTACAAAGAATGTTAGAAAAGCGCGGAATGCCAAGATGGGGAAGTATCATTTCAATTGTATTATTGTTATTAGGTATTTTTACTGGATTAGCGCTACTGATTGCAAATCCAATTTCGACTCAGATTAATAACCTAGTTAAAAATGCTCCATATATTAGCGATAAAATAATGGAAGTGACTGATCTAATAATCAGCAATAAAGATAACTTACCGCCTCAAGCTGAACAGTTAATAGATTCTGTTTCAGAATCTATTCAAGGAATTGCTGTTGCGGGTAGCCAAATGATCGTTTCTGTTATTAGTGGTGCTGTATCAGCTACATTTACACTAATTTTAATTCCGTTTTTCTTTATCTTTATGTTAAAAGATCACGAGAAATTTGCTCCGCAGATTTATAATGTCTTTAGTGGTGATCGTCGTAGATGGGTAAAAGAAACATTAATCGATATTGACAATGTTTTAAGAAACTATGTACAAGGACAAGTAATGATTAGTGCCATTCTAGCAGCATCAATCTATGTTGGTTATCTTTTAATTGGTCTCGATTATTCTTTATTACTAGCAATTTTTGCGTTCTTTATGAACATGATTCCTTTTATAGGACCATGGATATCATTAGCGCCAGCTGTCGTAGTTGCTTTAGTGCAGGATCCAGTATTAGTAATTTGGGTATGTGTGGTTACTCTTGTAGCGCAACAAGTGGAGAGTAATTTAATTACTCCAAATATAATGGGTGAAAAGTTAAATATACATCCTTTAACGGTTATTTCTGTTGTACTTGCTGCGGGGAACATTGCTGGATTTATAGCGATTATTATAGCTATTCCAACTTACGCAGTCATCAAAGCAATTGTAATTAATATTTATGAAGAACGAAAAAAAATAAAGGAAGCTGCGACGAAAACAGTCTAACAATTCGACGAACAGTATGCCAATTTGGTATGCTGTTTTTTAGCTCCAAAGAGCAACTAATAAACTATATTAAAACCTATAAAAAGGAGTATATCCATGCTATCATTTGAACAGAAACAGAAAATTATTGATTCCTTTCCTGAACTATCAAAAAAGGAAATTTCATTGAAACGATTAAATTATCATTATGATGAGAGCCAATATGAAAAATCAATTGTAGTTGAAAAACTACATCCCAATGGTAATGGCTTTGTTTATGTGGGAGATTTGTTAAAATACGAAAATGAAGTGAATGAAAAGGGATTAGTAAATATAAGAGATTATGATGAAACAATGCTTCGTGAAATAATTAGAGATGCAATAGACTATTTATCAGAAGTTCCGGATCAACCGATTATTGAAACTTGGGTTTCGAGTAATGGTACGACAATTGAATTAGTCTATGAAAAACGTAGTTGGAACATTTATTTTCAACAAAACTTAGAAGAAAGTTTTGGTACAAAAGAAGCAGCTGTTTCATATTTACGTGAAGAAGGTTTCAAAAATAAACAATAGAGGTAAAAATATGAGTGGGAAAAAAGCAGCGATAACTGTAGTAAGTATCTTAGTAATAGCGGTAATAATAATTGTAATCGCATTTCAGGCATTTTTTGCAACCTATGAACCGAAGAAGAACGATGGAAGTGAGCAATCTTATCAATTCAATGAGGAAACTAGTGCGACCAACCTATTATAGGAATGTCGCGCTTTTTTTGTCTATATCAATAGGTATCAACAAAAAAGCTAAATGACTGTCGCCATTTAGCTTGTACTTTTTAAAAGAAAATATTTAAGATGAAGAAAATGATAGCAGCCATAACAGCTGATATAGGCATCGTAATTAACCATGTTAACACGATTTTTCGAGCAACTCCCCATTTAACCCCTTTTACACGTTGAGCTGATCCTACTCCCATAATTGCAGAAGAGATAACATGTGTAGTTGATACTGGTAAATGAATCAAAGTTGCACCGAAAATGATGGAAGCTGAAGCTAAGTCTGCAGCCGCACCATTAACTGGACGGATTTTCATAATTTTACCGCCAACCGTTTTAATAATTTTATATCCACCAATAGATGTTCCTAGCCCCATTGCAATTGCACAGGCAATACGTACCCACTCATGAACGTTATCATCTGTTTGTAAACCTGCAGCTATTAAAGCCATTGTAATAATACCCATTGCTTTTTGAGCATCGTTTGTTCCATGAGTGAACGATTGAATCGCTGCAGTAAGAATTTGGAAAGTACGAAAACCCTTATTAGTACGATATAAATTTAGATTTTTAAAGACAATTTTAAAAATCGACATCATGATAAACCCAAATGCAAGTGCAAGAAATGGTGAAACAACCAAGCCAATTAAAATGCCAGTAAATCCACTATAGTTTAAAATGCCAAATCCTGCTGCAGCTATTGCTGCACCGGCAATTGATCCGATTAAAGTATGTGAAGAACTTGATGGAATACCGAAGTACCAAGTTGCCAAGTTCCATATAATCGCAGATAAAAGTGCAGCTAAAATAACAATAGTCCCAGTAGTATCATCTGGTGTTGCATTTAATGAAAAGGGATCCACAATATCTTTAGCAATCGCTTTTGCTACCCCAACAAATGTAATGGCCCCTAAGAAGTTCATTGTAGCAGCTAAGAGAACTGCTACTCGTGGTGGTAAGGCACGTGTTGAAACAGAAGTAGCGATTGCATTTGCTGTGTCATGAAATCCGTTGATAAAGTCAAATGCAAGCGCAAATATAACAACTAATATCGTAATAATTAATATAGTATCCATAGAGTGTCACCTAAGCATTACGCATAATGATTGTTTCTAATGTATTTGCAACATCTTGACAATAATCAGCAATATCTTCAAGTTGGTTATAAATATCTCTGAACTTAATCAAGCGAATAGGATCTTTTTCTCTAAGGAATAATTGTTTAATGGATGATCGTGATACTTCATCACATTCACGTTCATAATCCTTAATAAGGATAATATGCTTTCTCATTTCTAATAGACTTTTCTTATTTAATAGGTCGATAGCAGAGACAATTTCATCTGCACTTTTTGTAATAAACTCTAAAAATTTTCGCATAGAATCATCGATTTCTGTGAATGAAAACATTTCAAAATGAGCAACACAATGTTCCATTCCATCCAATACGTCATCTAAGCAGTTTGCTAATGCTAAAATATCTTCTCGCTCAATCGGAGTCATGAATGATTTATTTAACATTACAATCAAATCATGAATAAGATTGTCGCCATAAGTTTCGTACTGTTTTATTTTAATTGATACATCCTTTAAATCCGCAACTGTGCCATATTTTGCGTCATTTGCATAATGGATTGCTTCTCGCATATTTTCAGCAATTTTATGTAGAGACAGGAAAAATGGATCTGGTCTTCTAGAGTTAAACATGTAATTCCTCCTGATTTACTTCAAACTTTTTTCAAAACCTTTTTCATAATAACAAACAATTAGTAAAATCTATACAAAAAGAGTGTCGTTTTATACAAAATTTACATTCGTGTAATATTTCGTTTTCATTAATTGTTCAATAAATAAAGACAAGTAGGACTTTGAAGATCAAAGTTTACTTGCCTTTGTAGTATATGTTGTTTTGTTCTAACTATTTAAATAATCTTGTAATTCGTTTTGTAAGAAAGGTTTAGCTGATAAGAATTGCACAAAGTCATCATAACGTTTTCGTTGTTCAGATGTAGGTTTTTTACCAGTATAATAAGCACGTAATAATATATTCTTTGGTGTATGTTCAATATCGATGAACTCCAAAACTTGGGTGTCATACCCAACTAAAGTGAGAACTTCCGCACGTATAGAATCCGTTGCAAGTGCAGCGAAACGTTCACGTATTAAACCATGTTGGACCATAATGTCTAATGCTGGTGAATGTAATTGTCGATTCAATTCATGCTGACAACATGGAACACTTAATATTACTTTTGCTCCCCATTTAACAGCTCGAGCTAATGCCATATCAGTAGCTACATCACAAGCATGCAATGTCACGACCATATCAACAGAGGATTCATCATTATAATCATTAATATCCCCTACAAGAAACTCTAGGTCTGAGTATTGAAGATCAGATGCAATTTTTCGACATTCTTCGATAACTTCCTTTTTTAAATCGAGTCCTGTCACCTTAATATTTAAACCCTTTTCGATTCTTAAGTAATGGTACAATGCAAACGTTAAATAGGATTTACCAGAACCAAAATCTAATATTCGAATTTGTTTGTCTTTCGGTAGATAATCCAAAGAATCATCTATAAATTCTATAAAACGATTAATTTGTTTGAACTTATCGTACTTTTGTTTTTTTACCTTTCCATCTTCAGTCTGAACACCTAGTCGAATAAGAAAAGGATATGGAGTTGTGTCATCAAGCAAATATTGCTTTTTTCGATTGTGTGATAAATTTACTTCTTTCTTTTGACTCTTTTCACCTTTCCAAATAACTTTATTCTTTTTTGATAATTGTATTTGTATCGACTCATTTAGAAACTGTAAATGTAGTTGTCTGAATTGTTCAAATACTTTATCTAAATATTGTTCAAATTCTTCTAATAAAACATTTTCGTGCTTAAGTATACGTTCGTATTGATATTCAATCTGTATATGATAACTTCCTTTTAGTTCAATTGGCTTTAATTTAACCCGTTTTAATTCGTTCGATTTTTGTCGAGGTTGGCTAATGGTAGCATTTACAAGCTGTTTATTAACGATGCGTTGCAGGAGCTCTTCTCTCATTTCTTCAAAGTTCATAAAAATTAACCTCCGTAAATGATCTTGACAATAGTGTAGCATAGATAAGCTATGAATCAGTAGTCGCGAAGTAGAATCGATGATTATATTAGAATAATTTAACACTTATTAGCATAATACAAATTTTATTGAATTTTTTAAAAAATAATTGGTCACAAAATGTTCAAAATATGATAGATTAGTATTATAAAGTTTCAGTATTCTACAAATTTAGACAAATCTAATATGTAGCATGCTATTTTATCAAAAAAGATACAAAGGGGGAAATTATATGAACGATTTAACATGGCAAGCAATAGCAATTGTAATATATATGTTGGCAATGATATTGATCGGATGGTATGCCTACAAAAGGACGACTAATTTAAACGATTACATGTTAGGTGGACGTGGATTAGGTCCAGCAGTTACTGCATTAAGTGCAGGGGCTGCAGATATGTCTGGTTGGCTTTTAATGGGACTACCGGGTGCAATATATTTATCAGGTATGGGAGAAGCTTGGATAGCAATTGGTTTAACAGTAGGGGCATGGTTAAACTATGTTTTGGTTGCGCCACGTTTACGTGTATATACACAAGTTTCAAAAGACTCCATTACAATTCCAAGTTTCTTGGACAACCGTTTACGCGATAAAACAAAACTTATTCGTATTGTATCGGGGATTATCATATTAGTATTCTTTACATTCTATGTTTCATCAGGAATGGTATCAGGTGGTAAATTCTTTGAAAGCGCTTTTGGACTTGATTATTTAACAGGTATGTTAATTGTTGCCGCTGTTACAGTAGGTTACACATTATTTGGAGGATTCTTAGCTGTTAGTTACACGGACTTCTTACAAGGGTTAATTATGTTCTTAGCGTTAGTCTTAGTACCAATCGTTGGGATCTTTATCACTGGTGGATTTGGTGAGACTGTCGCTTCAATTCAACAAGTGAATCCTGAACATTTTAACTTATTTGCTTCTTCACTAACAATTGCAGGGGTTGTTTCATCTGTAGCTTGGGGACTTGGATATTTTGGACAACCACATATTATCGTTCGATTTATGGCTATCAAGTCTGTGAAAGAGACAAGACAAGCTCGCCGTATTGGTATCGGATGGATGATTCTAAGTTTAGTTGGAGCAATTGGTACTGCTCTTGTTGGGTTAGCTTATTTCCAACAAAATAATATGTTAGATGAAAATTTTGATGCGGAAACAATTTTCATCTCAATGGGTCAGATTTTATTCCATCCATTTATTGCAGGAATTATGCTAGCAGCAATTTTGGCAGCTATTATGAGTACAATTGCATCTCAACTGATTGTTACATCTTCAGCTTTAGTTGAAGATATTTACAAAGCATTATTTAATAAATCTGCGTCAGATAAACACTATGTAGCAGCTGGTCGTATAGCTGTTCTAGTTGTATCCGTTATAGCAGCACTCTTAGCTTTAAATCCTGAAAACTCCATACTTGATTTAGTTGGATTTGCTTGGGCAGGATTTGGGGCAGCATTTGGACCAGTTATTTTACTAGCACTTTATTGGAGAAAGTTCACTAATATTGGTGCTTTAGCAGGTATGGTTGTAGGTGCTGTTGTAGCTTACGTCTGGGGAACAGTTCCTCAATTATCTGGCATGTTATATGAAATCGTTCCTGGTTTCGTATTAGGTTTAATAGCAGCGGTAGTAGCGAGTTTATTAACTTATAAGCCAAATGCTGATATTGAAAAAGAATTCGACGAAACATTAACGATTTTAAAAACCGAGAAAGAATAATTATTGCTCAACTAGACTCGTAGCAGCTGATGTTACGGGTCTTTATTTTTATTCTTAAGGATATAATAAAGTACGACCAAAAAAATATCTTTCTGTATGGAGGTAAGTCTGTGAGCGAAATGAAAGAAATCGAAGTATTAAAAGAACGAGGAATACTTGTAGGTGTGAATATACAAAATGATTCTAACTTTGACTATTCAATGATAGAGCTAGGTGAATTAGCACAAGCTCTTGATGTAGAAATTGTGGGAACAGTAACACAAAATCTGGAACGAGTGACCCCTTCACATTACGTTGGAACAGGTAAAATCGAAGAGATTAAACGTTTTTTTGATGAATCTGAAGCAAACCTAGTGATCTTCAATGATGAACTATCGCCGTCTCAAATTCGTAATCTTGAGCGTGATCTGGATTGTAAAGTAATTGATCGTACGATGTTAATTTTAGATATTTTTGAAAGACGTGCAAAAACACGTGAAGCAAAAATGCAAGTTGAATTAGCGCAACTTCAATACATGTTACCAAGACTTGTTGGACTACATGCTTCTCTTTCTAGACAAGGTGGGGGAACAGGTGGCGGATTTAGAAACCGTGGTGCAGGGGAAACAAAACTGGAATTAGATCGCCGTAAAATTGAGGACCAAATTTCTAAACTACGAAAAGATTTAGAAGTAGTGAAAGAGCAACGAGAAACTCAAAGAAAGCAGCGTAAGAAAAATCGAGTTCCTGTAGTTTCATTAGTTGGTTATACGAATGCTGGGAAGTCAACAATCATGAACCAAATTTTAAGCAAAGTTGGCCAGATAGAGGACAAGCAAGTATTTGAAAAAGACATGTTATTTGCCACATTAGAAACTTCCGTTAGGAACATTGAACTAGAAGATAAGAAGTCCTTTTTATTGACAGATACAGTTGGATTTGTAAGCAAATTACCACATCATTTAGTAAAGGCCTTTCGTTCAACACTAGAAGAAGCAAAAAATTCTGATGTACTTCTTCATGTTGTTGATGTATCAAATGAAGAATATGAATTTATGATGGAAGTTACAAATAATACATTGAAAGATATTGAAGTAGTCGATGTTCCAACTATTTTTGTATACAACAAATCTGATTTAGCAAACAAAACTTATCCTTTGGTGAGTGGGAATAATATATGGATATCGGCGAAAGAGGATAAAGGTCTGGATGAGTTAATTGAAATGATTCGCCAACGAATCTTCAGAGATTATGTGAAATGTCAAATGCTAATTCCTTTTGATAGGGGAGAAATAGTATCCTATTTAAACAAAAATGCAACAGTTCTTTCAACGGAATATGAAGAAAATGGAACGTTACTAGACTTGGAATTAAAACAAGCAGATTATAAAAAATTTGAGGAATTTAGTATCACAAAGTAGAAAACATGTACTTATTTACCATGTGTAAAATTGTATACTTATGGCCTATGTAATAATTCCCTTCTTTTACAATATAATGGGTAAGTAGGAAGTAAAATTCCTATTTTTGCGCATTTCAATACTGGAAAGTCTGAAAGGATTTGAAAAGATGAAAAAATGGACAACCCTTTTGTTCGTGTGCTTATTTGCTATGATCCTAACAGCATGTAACAGCACAGCAACCCCAGTTGCAAAAGAAGAGGATACATCAAAAGAAACTTCGGGTGAGTCAACGAAAGAACCAAAGGTTTCTGAATTAACATTAGAAGAAGTATATAAAAATGCAATGGACAGACAAAATGAAATAGAAAGTCTTACTTCTGAAGTAGCAATGGAACAATTAATCACTAGTGGTGGTGAAGAAATCCATGTGAAAAGCGACATGACAATGGACATGACGATAGATCCAATTGCTATGTATGCTAAAGGTACATCAACAATGGTAGATCCTTCTACAGGTGAAGAATTACCAATGGGATATGAAATGTATATGGTGAAAGATGGTTTCTTTATGTATGATGAAATGTCAGCAGCATGGATGAAATTACCTTCTGATAATTATGAAGAAATGTTGGGACAAACAGCCGAACAAGCGGATGCTTCTCAACAATTAGAGATGCTTAAATCATTCATAGAAGATTTTAAGTTTGAACAAAATGATGATCAGTATATATTAACTTTAGATGCTTCTGGTGAGAAATTTAACGATTTTGTATTGGAGCAGGCTTTAGGAACGGGTGCTCTTTCAACTGATGATCAAGCTATTCTTGAAAGCATCAAGTTTAATGATATGAGCTATGTGATTGTGATTAACAAAGAAACATTTGATACTGAAGAGATTAAAATGGTGATGGAATTAGTTGAAGAAAATTCTGGTGAATCAATTGTAATGAATACATTTATGACCTTCACAAACATCAATGGAATTGGTGCAATTGAAGTACCACAAGAAATTCTAGATGCTGCTACTGAAGTTACATTCTAATCATAAATAAAGATACTTGTGCTCTGGAAAAGTGTACAAGTATCTTTTTTATTTTTCCCTTAAAAAGGTACTCTATAATTTCAGTAATAAAACACATACTATAACATGTATAAAGTCAGACCTTTGTAAAATTGTGATGATAAATAATAAAAATAATACTGGATTGTAAGAGATATCATTGATTTTCATTCTCAATTAGATATTGATTTCTAATAATTTAGTGATTATAATAAAGAAGGAATTTAAAAATGAGAATCATTTTCAGTACATACTTACTTAAGAATATATAGAGTTGGAGATTAAAATGAAACTTTGGATGTTGATAATTGCAACAATTATCCTGTCATTTGTCTCGCTTTTTATTGGTGCTATAGATATAAGACCGAGTGACCTTTTAATTTGGGAATCTGATAAAACAAAAATATTTCTTATCAGCCGTATCCCTCGGTTATTGGCCATCATTTTAGCGGGAGCAGGAATGGCGATTGCCGGTTTAATTATGCAAAGTTTAAGCCGCAATAAATTTGTATCACCTACTACAGCTGGTACATTAGATGCTGCAAAGCTTGGTATTATTATATCAATGCTATTTTTCACAAAAGTAACTTACATACAACAAATTATATTTAGTTTTGCTTTTGCCCTAATTGGGACAATAATTTTTATGCAATTACTTGATCGAATTAAATTTAAGGATGTTATTTTTGTACCTTTAATTGGTATTATGTACGGGAATATTTTATCTGCTATTACTACATTTTTAGGATATGAGTCGGACGTTTTACAAAATGTACAGTCTTTCTTTATGGGAAGCTTTACGCTGATGGTTTCAGGACGTTATGAGTTGTTATATGTAGCAATTCCAGCTATTTTATTAGCTTACATATACGCAAATAAGTTTACAGTTGCTGGTATGGGAGAGGACTTTGCTAAGAACTTAGGGCTAAGATATAAAACAGTTTTATATCTCGGATTAACTCTTGTAGCAGTTATCTCTACAACTGTCGTACTTACTGTTGGAGTTATACCATTTTTAGGATTGATTGTTCCGAATATCGTATCACTGTATTTGGGAGATAATTTACGAAAAACAATACCACATACGATTGTGCTAGGTATCGTCTTCCTATTAATTTGTGATATTATAAGTCGACTAATTGTTTACCCATACGAAATACCAGTAAACACAACAGTTGCAGTCTTTGGCAGTGCAATCTTCTTAATTATGTTATTTAGGGGGAAAGCATATGCGAAAAAATAGTACGAAGATCATCATATTACTAGTAATCGCAATAGTTTTCATTCTGCTATATGCTTTCTATAATATTCAAGGTGGCTTTAGTTACGCCTTTCCAAGACGTGTAGAGCGTATTGTTGCAATGATTATTACAGGGATTGCTATATCTTACTCAACAGTCATGTTCCAAACGATTACCCGAAATAGAATACTAACACCTTCCATCATGGGGATTGACTCGATGTATGAAGTGGTACAGACGGTTATTTATTTCTTCTTAGGATCAGCGTCTATATTCGTTGTAAATCGATTTTTAAACTTCAGTACAGCAATAATAGTAATGATACTATTTGCACTAATCTTATATCGCTTTTTATTTAGAGCTGACAAACACCCCATTTATTTATTATTACTAGCAGGGATGATTATTGGTACACTGCTAGGAAGCTTAGGTTCCTTCTTGCAGGTTATCATTGATCCAGTTGAATATTTAAGTTTACAAAATGTATTATTTGCAAGCTTTACAAAGATTAAGTCTGAACTTCTATACATTTCATTAGGAATACTTGCATTGTGCTTTATATATGGAGCCACAATTATGCGAGATCTAGATGTTATGTCTTTAGGAAGAGACACAGCGATAAACTTAGGTGTAAGTTACGATAAGTTGGTGTTGAGAGTTTTAGTTTTATCATCAATCCTAATTGCAACATCTACTGCACTTGTTGGTCCAGTTACATTCTTAGGTTTAATTGTTTCCAATTTAGCGTACCAATTTATAGTAACGTATAAACATTCATTATTAATTGTAGCAAGTAGTCTTATAAGTATTATTGCATTGGTCGGTGGGCAATTTTTAGTTCAACATATTTTTCATTTAAATACGACAATTAGTGTCGTTATTAATTTTGTTGGTGGTATATACTTTATTTATTTATTACTAAAGGAAAGTAGGGCTGCAGGATGATTGAAATCAAAGGGTTAACTAAATATTTTGGCAAAAAGCCTGTAGTAGAAGATGTAACAGTAACTATTCAACCAAAGACTATTACATCGTTTATCGGACCTAATGGTGCTGGGAAATCAACACTACTTTCAATGGTCAGTCGATTATTAGAAGCAGATACTGGTGAGGTTCTTTTAGATAAAAACAATGTTAAGAAAATGAAGTCAGATTCATTTGCAAAGAGAGTTGCGATTTTAAAACAATCAAACCATTTAAATGTTCGATTAACAGTTCGTGAATTAGTATCATTTGGACGTTATCCCTATTCAAAGGGACGTTTAAATGAACAAGATGAGATGTACGTAGAACAGGCATTGGCATACATGAATCTTTTAGATATGCAAGATAAATACTTGGATGAATTATCTGGTGGTCAAAAGCAACGTGCATTTATATCAATGGTTATTGCTCAAGATACTGAATATATCTTATTAGACGAACCATTAAACAACTTAGATATGAAACACTCTGTTCAAATCATGAAGATTCTACGTAAATTAGTAGATGAATTAGGTAAAACAGTTGTAATTGTTTTGCATGATATTAATTTCGCATCGGTATATTCCGATCGTATTGTTGCGTTAAAGGATGGACGCGTTGTAAAAGATGGTCCAACAAAAGAGATTATTAATCCTGAAGCACTTCGAGATGTATATGATATGCATATTCCGGTCCAAGAGCAAAATGGTTGTCGAATTTGCGTTTATTTCAATTCACATGCTTAAAATGAATGATTTAGAGAAGTAACACTTTTTACTTTTCTAAATCATTTTTTTAAACTAATTTGGCAAAAATATTTTTGTGAAAAGTCTTGACGATAAAAATACGTTTGATATAATCAATATCAGTGATAATGATAATCGTTATCAATTATCAATTGAGAATTATGAATTATAGGAACAGGAGAGAATTCCAAATGAAAAAGTGGAAATTTTTAGCTGCAACAACATTATTAACTTTAGCTTTAGCTGCTTGTGGAGCTGAAGAAAAAACTGAAAAAGATACAACATCAACAGATACAAATACAGAGGTAACATCAAGTGAAGATTCTGCGTTCCCAATGACAGTTTCGCCTTTAACAAGTAAAACAGAAGATGCAGAAGCAGGGACTACAACAGTGTTTGATGATGTAACATTAGAAGCCATGCCAAAACGTCTTATTGTATTGGACATTGGATTTTTAGATACACTTGATGCTTTAGGGGTAGAAGGAGTTGTAGGGATTGCTGAAGCGTCTTCAGGTTTCCCAGAGCACCTAAAAGAAAAGTACGGATCAGGTAAAGTAGATACTGTAGGTACATTAAAAGAAATTAACTTAGAAGCTGTTGCAGCGCTAGAGCCAGATGTAATTTTCATCTCTGGTCGCCAAACAGCATTTTATGAAGAGTTAAAAGAAATTACACCAAATGTAGTATTCATCGGTTCTGATAACGAAGACTATATGGATGGAGTAAAAGAATCAATCGACTTAGCTGCTAAAATATTCGGTAAAGAAGATAAAGCCGAAGAACTAAAAACAAATCTAGATACGAAAGTTGCAGAGCTTGCAGAAAAAGCTTCTGGTTATGAAAATGCATTAGTTGCAATGTATAATGATAAGAAACTTTCAGGTTTCGACAATGGTCCAGATTCTCGTTTTGCATATGTATACAATGATTTAGGCTTTAAACCAGCAACTGAGGGTATCGATGCGAGTTCTCACGGTTCTGACTTTAGTTTTGAATCAATTCTAGCAGTAGACCCAGAAGTGTTATTAATTGTTGACCGTACTGCTAGTGATGAAGAAACAGTAAAAGCAGAAATTGAAAATGACATTATTAAACAAACACGAGCTTATAAAGAAGGTAAAATTGTTTACCTTGATGGTACTACATGGTACTTCTCAAGTAATGGTGCAACAACAGAAGTTACTAAAATTCAAGAAGTATTAGATGAATTAAAATAATTTGCAATACAAACTAGCTGCTCTTTATGAGCAGCTTTCTATTTTAAAGAAGTAAATTCTAAAAGGTGTCTTGTTTTTTGAGGCACTTTTTTCATATTATTCCAATATGAAAATATGATAATATGAAAAAGATGTTAATTTATCGGGTGGTGATTATTTGAAAAAGTGGACTTATTTCGTATCATTAATCGCATTTATTTGTTTTATTGTTTTAGCTTTATCGTATGAACAGCCAATTTTAGTACAATTTGATGAGACGATGAACCAATTGTTCTTTGGGAATTCTTTCATTTCATTCTTCCACTTATTTGGAGAGACGAAGTTTATTATGAT
>Ga0182747_1000556_pt1 | contig 34924 bp, 24 predicted proteins | sample eDN3rd30CBELigBY_FD_128526 | JGI IMG/M metagenome (GOLD analysis project Ga0182747, IMG submission 128526) | Enriched backyard soil microbial communities from Emeryville, California, USA - eDNA 3rd pass 30_C BE-Lig BY (version 2) (version 2) | ecosystem: Environmental > Terrestrial > Soil >... | reverse complement strand
GACTGCGGATGCAGCGGTGCAGAGCGCGCAGGCGGCACAAGATACCGCCGACACGGCGCTCGGTCATGCGGCAACGGCGCAAGATACGGCCGACCAGGCGTTGACGGCGGCGAGCGGGGCGCAACAGACCGCCGATACGGCGATCCAGACCGCGCAGACGGCGCAGAACAGCGCCGATCAGGCGCTCGACGATGCGGCGACGGCGCAGGTGACCGCCGATACGGCGGTCCAGAGCGCCCAGACGGCGCAGGACACCGCAGACCAGGCGCTTGCCACCGGCCAGGCCAACGGCGCCGCGACCGCGGCGGCGCAGCAGACGGCGGACAGCGCGCGTTCGGAAGCGGCGACCGCGCAGGATACCGCCGACACGGCGCGTTCCGAAGCGGCGGCGGCGCAGGTCACCGCGGACGAGGCGATTGCCCGGATCGATGTCCTGGGATTCAACGGATCGGGCGATGCCGCCGGCGCGAACGCGGTTTCGCTCGGCGCCGGGGCCAGCGCCGGGGGCGATCATTCGATCGCGATCGGCACCGGAGCGCAGGCGACGGATGGCGCGGCCGTCGCCATGGGGCTAGGCAATGTCGCCTCGGGCGATGGCGCGGTGGCGATCGGGGATCCCAATCTCGCGACCGGCACCGGAGCGGTCGCGGTGGGTGCCGACAATAGCGCGACCGGCACCGGCGCGCTCGCGATCGGCAATCTCAACGTCGCCACGGGCAACGCCGCGATCGCGCTCGGCAACGGCAGCAGCGCCACCGGCGATGGCGCCGTGGCGATCGGCGACGGAGCCGTCGCGGACCGCGCGAACCAGGTGGCGCTCGGCAATTCGGGAAGCACTTATACGCTCGCCGGGGTTGCTTCCGCTGCCAGCAATGCGGCGCAGAGCGGGGCGCTGCATCTGCTGACGACCGATGCCGCGGGCAATATCGGCACCACGGCACTCGACATTGCGGAACTGGGCGGGCTCGGGGGACGGGTCGACCTGCTCGAGCAGCAGTCGGCGGCGCTCGACGCGCGGACGACGGTGCTCGAACGGCACGCGCGGCAGGCGAACGGCGGGATCGCGACGGCGATGGCGATGGGCGGGACGATGATCGTCCCCGACAGCACCGTCTCCGTCTCGTTCAATCTCGCGACCTATCGCGGCGAGCAGGGCTTCTCGGGCGCCGCCGTCATCCGCCTGACGCCCCGCGTCTATGTCAGCGGCGGCATCGCGGGCTCGACCGTCAAGGGATCGACTGGCGGGCGCGTCGGGGTGGCTTTCGGCTTCTAACCCACCGGCCGGAGCTCGCCCGACGCGGCAACTGGTCTGCCGCCCGATCGTGTCCGGACACGATCGGGCGGCCATGATCGCGATTCGACGGCCAGGGTGGTCGATCCACCGAAACCGTGCTCAGGGAATGACCCGCCCTTCGTCGCGCCTCGGCATCGGCGCGATAAAGCGTAATGCGGCGGATGACAGCACGAGCCAGCCGGCGGCGACCAGAATCGCGGCGGGGAGGGTCCACACGTCGGCAATCACGCCGAGCAGCCAGGCGCCGAGCGCCATGCCGCCGAAGGTCACCGCCTGATAGATCGACAGGCAGCGCCCGAGGATCGCCTCGGGCGAGCGGAGCTGCATCGCGACGTTGAGCGTGGTCATCGTCGCCACCCAGCACATCCCGGCGACGAAGGCGGCAGCAAGGACGGGCGGCAGGCTGTGCGACAGCGCGACCGCGATCATCGCGGCGGCGAACATCAGCGCCGCGCCGCCGACCAGCGTGTCGCTACCCCAGCGGTGACGCGCCTTGCCGACCCAGAGCGCCGCGAAGATCGACCCGGCGCCGAAGCCTGCGAGGCACAGGCCATAGACGAGTTCGTCGCCCGCGAGCTGATCGCGGACGATCGACGGCAGTAGCGCCTGAAACCCCGCCGCCCCGAGCCCGAAGGCGAAACCGCGCACCAACACCCGGCGCACCGGGTCCGACTGCGCGCAGAAGCGAAGCCCGGTGGCGATCGCCGACAGCATCGGGGAGCGTTTCGGCGGCGTGACCTCCGGGTGCCAGCGCAGCAGCACGATGATCAGCGCGACATAGCTCAGCGCATTGAGCCCGAAGCCGAGCGCGGGGCCGGTCAGCGAGATCAGCAAACCGCCGAGCGCGGGGCCGACGCTGCGCGCGAGGTTGAAGGCGATGGTGTTGAGCGCGATCGCCTGCGGCAGATGCTCGTGCCCGACCTGCAGCCGCACCGATGCCTGCCAGGCGGGCGCGTTGAGCGCCGTTCCGCAGCCGACCGCGAGAGTGAAGCAGAGGAGGAGGATCGGGTCGATCGCGCCGATCCATGTCGCGAGGGCGAGCAGCGCCGAGACGACCAGCATCCCGCTCTGCGCGGCGAGCATCACGCGCCGCCGGTCGAAATTGTCGGCGATCGCGCCCGCGAAAATGCCGAGCAGCATGATCGGGATGGTGGCGCTCGCCTGCACCAATGCGATATAAAGGTGCGACGGCGTCAGCTCCGTCATCAACCAGGCGGCCCCGACCGCCTGGATCGTCGAGCCCATGTTCGACGCGAGATTGGCGATCCAGATCGCGCGAAAAGCGGGAAAGCGGAAGGGGGCGAGCGAGGAAGGAGCGGAAGGCTTGTCGGGACTCACGTCATTGCGCCTAGACCGGCTGCCGCGGTCCGGCAAGCCTGCGACTGGGTGCCTACGCTCAGCAGGTCAGCGCGGCTTCGAACAGGCAGCGGAAGCGATATTCGCATTCGGCGCGCTGGGCAGGGGAGCCGTCGAGGGCGTCGACCTTCATGATCGTGCGCAGCACGCCGATCCCCATCAGGATCGCGAGCAGCATGTTCGCGCGCAGCTCGGCATGCTCGTCGCCGATGATCTCCGCGAGCGGGCCGAGCACGTCGAGGTGGACGAGATCGCGGATGACCTCTCCGGCCTTGGGCGAAGAGGCCGAGCGCAGCATGACGATGAACATTTCCATGCGATGCTGCCGGTCCTCGTCGCCGTCCTCGATCACGAGCTGCGCGAGATAGGCGGGCAGTTCGGCCGCGGTCAGCGGCTGGCGGAGCAGGCCTTCGTCCTTGTCGTGAAGAAGAACGTCGCGAAACAACCCTTCCTTGCCGCCGAAATAGCGACTGATCAGCGCGACATCGACCCCCGCGTCGCCCGCGATATCGCGCAGCCCGACGCTGTCGTAGCTTTCGCGCAGGAAACGCTGGCGCGCCGCCGACAATATCGCGGCGCGGGTCGCGATCGCGTCGCGTTTCTTGATTCCCGTGGGGATGGTCGTGGTCCTCGACATGATGCCCTATTATCGCGGCTGAGAAATAAATCAACACCTGTTGACTTGTTGGATATCCCGAATTAGTTCACTCCTCCGGCATCGCGCTGCGCCTCCCCCTCCCTGCCGCGCGATGCCGAACCGTCCAGACAGAAAAGACAATCACTATGCCCAAGCGCTCTCTCCTCGCGCCCTTGCTCCTTTTTTCGATGCTGCTCGCCGCCTGCTCGGGCGGGGATTCGGGCGCCGACGGGCCGCCGGCCTTGCCGGTCACGGCCGCGAATCCGCTGGTGAAGCCGGTCACCGAATGGGATGATTATGTCGGCCGGTTCGAAGCGGTCCAGAGTGTCGATGTGCGTCCGCGCGCGTCGGGCTATCTGACGCGCTCACATTTCACCGACGGCCAATATGTGAAGGCGGGACAGCTGCTGTTCACCATCGATGCGCGTCCGTCGCAGGCGGCGCTCGACCAGGCGCGGGCGCAACTCGCCCGCGCGCAGGCGACGCTCGCCAATGCGCGCACCGAACTCGCGCGCTCGGAAACGCTCGCCGCGTCGCAGGCGGCAAGCCGGGAAGAGGTCGAACAGCGCCGCGCCGCGGTCCGCACCGGCGAGGCCGATGTCGCCGCCAATCGCGCCGCGATCCGCGCCGCCGAACTCAACGTCGGCTTCACCCGCGTCACCGCGCCGATCTCCGGCCGCGTGTCGCAGCGCCTCGTCGACCCGGGCAACGCCGTCACCGCCGACCAGACGGTGCTGACGACGGTCGTGTCGACCAACCCCTTGCATTTCAGCTTCCAGGGTTCGGAGGCGAGCCTGCTGAACTATGAGCGGCAGGGCGATACGCTCGAAGGCTCGCCGGTACGCATCCGCCTGCAGGGCGAAGAGGATTATACGCGCACGGGCAAGATCGACTTCGTCGACAATGCGCTCAGCACCGGGTCGGGCACGATCACCGTGCGCGCGGTCGTCCCCAATGCCGACGGCAAGCTGCGTCCCGGCCTGTTCGGCCAGCTTCAGCTCGCGGCCTCGGCGCCGCGTGACGCGATCCTCGTCCCCGACACCGCGATCGTCACCGATGCCGCGCGCCGCATCGTCTATGTGATCGGTCCCAAGGACGTCGTGCAGGCGCGCCCGGTCACGCTCGGCCCCGTCGTCGATGGGCTGCGCGTCGTGCGCACCGGCCTGACCGCCAAGGACCGCGTGATCGTCAACGGCATCCAGCGCGCGATGCCGGGCAAGCCCGCGAAGGTCGAGGCCGGCCGCATCCTGCCGAACGGCAAGGTCGTGACCGGCAAGGGCAAGGCCGCCGCGCCCGCGGCGAAGGCCGCTCCCGCGAAGGGCGCCGCCCAGTGAAATTCAGCCGCTTCTTCGTCGACCGTCCGATCTTCGCGGCGGTCATCGCGATCTTCATCACGCTGATCGGGGCTTTTGCATACCCGCAGCTTCCGCTCGCCCAATATCCGGAGATCGCCCCGCCGACGATCAGCATCACGGCCGCCTATCCCGGCGCATCGCCCGATACGATCGCCGAGACGGTGGCGTCGACGCTGGAGCAGGAGATCAACGGCGTCGAGAATATGCTCTATATCCAGTCGTCGTCGACGCAGGGTGCAGCGCAGATCACCGTGACCTTCCAGCCGGGCACCGACCTCGATGCCGCGCAGGTGCTCGTGCAGAACCGCGTCGCGCTCGCCGAGCCGCGTCTGCCCGAACAGGTGCGCCAGATCGGCGTGCAGGTGAACAAGCAGGAAACCGGCTTCCTGATGATCGTCGCACTGACCTCGACCGATCCCGCGATCGATACCGACTATGTCGGCAACTATGCCAATTCGACGCTGCGCGACCGGCTGCTGCGCCTCGAAGGCGTCGGCGGGGTGCAGATTTTCGGCGGCGGCTATTATTCGATGCGCGTGTGGATCGACCCCGACAAGGCGGCGGCGCGCAATCTGACCGCGACCGAGATCGTCTCGGCATTGCAGAGCCAGAACGTCCAGGTGGCCGGCGGCTCGGTCGGCGCGCCGCCCTATGGCAAGGGCAATCCGGCGTTCGAACTGCCGGTCGAGGTGCCCGGGCGCCTCATCACGCCCGAGCAATTTTCGAACGTCGTGATCAAGACCGATACGCAGAATGGCGCGATCACGCGGCTGAAGGATGTCGCGCGGGTCGAGCTCGGCAGCCAGGACTATGGCGTGCGCGGCGTGTTCAACGGGCAGGAGGGTGTCGGCATGGCCGTCATCCAGCAGCCCGGCGCCAACGCGCTCGACGCCGCGGGTCTCGTGCTCAAGGAGGTCGAAGCGGCCTCGAAGGACTTCCCGCCGGGCCTCGAATATCAGATTCCGTTCAATCCGACCGAATATGTCCAGGCGTCGGTCACGGCGGTGCAGGAAACATTGGTCGAGGCGCTGGTGCTCGTCGTGCTCGTCGTGCTCGTCTTTCTCCAGACATGGCGCGCCGCGATCATCCCGATCGTCGCGATCCCGGTGGCGCTGGTCGGCACCTTCGCGGTGCAGCTCGCGCTCGGCTTCTCGATCAACTCGCTGTCGCTCTTCGCGCTCGTCCTCGCGGTCGGGATCGTGGTCGACGACGCGATCGTCGTGGTCGAGGCGGTCGAAAAGCATGTGCGCGCCGGGCTCAGCCCGCGCGAGGCGGCGCACCGCACGATGGACGAGGTGTCGGGAGCGCTGATCGCGATCGGCCTCGTGCTCGTCGCGGTGTTCGTGCCGACCGCCTTCGTGCCGGGCATTCCGGGCATCTTCTATCAGCAGTTCGCGGTGACGATCGCCGCGGCCACGGTCTTTTCGCTGCTGACCTCGCTGACGCTGTCGCCCGCGATGGCGGCGCTGCTGTTGAAGCCGCATCAGGAAGGGCATCACGAGGAGCCGAAGAATCGGGTGATGCGCTTTGGCCGCCGTGCCGCGGACAAGTTCAATGAGGGCTTCGACAAGCTGTCGGAACGCTATGGCCAGACGACGGCCAAGCTGGTGCGCAAGACCGGGCTGATGCTCGCAATCTATGCGGTGCTTCTGGCGCTCACCGGCTGGCGCCTGACCGACACGCCGACGGGCTTCATCCCCGACCAGGACCAGGGCGTGCTGATCGGCGTCGTCCAGCTGCCGCCGGGTGCGTCGCTCGACCGCACGAGCGAGGTGCTGACGCGCGCGCAGCAGACGGTGTCGGGCATCGACGGGGTCGACAGCATCGCGACCTTCGCGGGTCTCGACGGGTCGAGCTTCTCGACCGCGTCGAACGCCGGGACGATGTTCATCCGCCTCAAGGACTGGGACGAACGCGGCAAGGAATTGAGCGCGACCGCGCTGTCGGGCCAGCTTTCGGGCGCGCTCGCGGCGGCGCTCCCCGAAGCCAATGCCTTCGTCATCGCGCCGCCCGCGGTGCAGGGGCTCGGCAACGGCAACGGCTTCACGATGATGATTCAGGCGCGCGGCGGCGAAAGCTATCACGAGCTCGAACAGGCGACCGGCGCGATGATGGGCGCGGCGGCGCAGAATGATCAGGTGCAGCAGGTCTTCTCGCTGTTCAATACCGGCAGCCCGCGTATCTTCGCTGACGTCGATCGCGACAAGGCGCAGATCCTCGGGGTCGATCCGAGCCAGGTCTATGCCGCGCTCGGCACCTATCTCGCGTCGACCTATGTCAACGACTTCAACTTCCTCGGCCGCACCTTCCGCGTGACCGCGCAGGCCGAGCCGACGTCGCGCGCCACCATCGAGGATGTCGGGCGGCTCCAGGTGCGCTCGTCGTCGGGCGAGATGGTGCCGCTGTCGTCGGTCGCGACCTTCCGCAACGACAGTGGGCCGACGCGCGTCGTGCGCTACAATCTGTTCCCCGCGGTCGAACTGCAGGGGCAGGCGGCACCCGGCGTCTCCTCGGGCGCGGCGCTCACCGTGATGGAAGGGCTGGCGGCGAAGACGCTGCCCGAGGGCTTCGCCTATGAATGGACGGGGCTCGCCTATCAGGAGCAGGCGGCGGGGAGCAGCGCGGTGCTGATCTTCCTGCTCGCGGTGGTGTTCGTCTTCCTTGTGCTCGCGGCGCAATATGAATCGCTGCCGCTGCCGCTCGCGGTGATCCTGATCGTGCCGATGTGCATTCTCGCGGCGATGGTCGGGGTGAATCTGCGCGGGATGGATAATAATATCCTCACCCAAGTCGGCCTCGTCGTGCTCATCGCGCTCGCCGCGAAGAATGCGATCCTGATCGTCGAATTCGCGAAGCAGGGCGAAGAGGAAGAGGGGATGGGCACGACGGAGGCGGCGGTCCATGCGGCGCAGTCGCGCCTGCGCCCGATCCTGATGACCAGTTTCGCCTTCATCTTCGGCGTGCTGCCGCTCGCGATCGCGACCGGGCCGGGGCAGGAGATGCGCCAGGCGCTGGGCACCGCGGTGACCTTCGGCATGTTCGGGGTGACCTTCTTCGGGCTGCTCTTCACTCCCGTCTTCTATGTCGTCTGCCGCGGAATCGGCGATCGGGCGAAGGCGTGGGCGAAGCGCCGCGGGCATAAAGAGGGCGGCGAAACGCCGCTGGAGACGCAATGATGACGCGTTCGATCCTTCTCGCCGCAACGGGCGCGCTCGCACTGTCGGGCTGCGCCGTCGGCCCTGCCTATCATTCGCCGGCACCCGCCGCGCCGTCGCAGGCGCCCTTTGTGGAGGGCGGCAAGTCGCCCGCCTTCACCGGCGACCAGCCGCCGGGCGAATGGTGGAGCCTGTTCGCCGACCCGACGCTCGATGCGCTGGTCGAGCAGGCGCTCGCCGCGAACACCGACCTGCGCGTTGCCGCCGCCAATCTGGCGCAGGCGCGCGCGGTGCTGAAGGAATCGCAGGCCGGACGCCTGCCGACGACCAGCATCGGCGCCAGCGGCACCTATGCGCGCCAGCCGGGGAGCGTGACCGGCGTCGGACCGGTCGAGGGCGAAAGCTATGATGTCGGGCTCGACGTCGGCTATCAGGTCGATCTGTTCGGCCGCGTCGAAAGCGCGATCCGGGCGAGCCGCGCCGACGCCGAGGCGGTGCAGGCGGCGTTCGACCTGACGCGCATCACTGTCGCCGCCGAAACGACGCGCGCCTATTCCGACGTCTGTTCGTATAATCGCCAGCTCGCGGTCGCGCAGGAGACGCTGCGGATTCAGGAGCAGACCTTCGACCTGACGCGCCGCCTGTTCGAGGGCGGCCGCGCGACGCGGCTCGAAACCGGGCAGGCGGGGGCGCTGCTCGAACAGACGCGCGCGACGCTGCCGACGATCGAAGCGCAGCGATCGGCGGCGCTCTACCGGCTCGCGGTGCTGACGGGCAAGCCGCCCGCCGAGGCGCCGCAGGTCGTGCTGCAATGCCAGGCGCCGCCCGCGCTCGACCGGCCGATCCCGGTCGGCGACGGCGCATCGCTCCTCGCGCGACGCCCCGACATCCGCCGCGCCGAGCGCGAACTCGCCGCGTCGGCGGCGCGGGTCAATGTCGCGACCGCGGATCTTTATCCCAGCATCAGCCTCGGCGGCTCGATCGGGGCGAGTGCGGCGTCGATCTCGGGGCTCGGCAAGTCCGACGGCTTCCGTTTCTCGCTCGGCCCGCTCATTTCGTGGAATTTCCCGAACGTGGCGGTGTCGCGCGCGCGACTGAAGCAGGCCGAAGCCGGCGCCGACGCGGCGCTCGCGACGTTCGACGGGGCGTGGCTGTCGGCGCTGCAGGAAACCGAGAGCGCGCTCGCCGCTTATGCGGGCGAGCTTGACCGGCTCGCGGCACTGCGCCGCGCGGCGGACGAGGCGGGCGAAGCGGCGCGCATCGCGCGGCTGCGCTATCAGGCGGGGCGCGAGAATTTTCAGGTCGTGCTCGATGCCGAGCGTTCGCTCGCCCAGATTCAGGCGAGCATCGCCCAGTCGGAGCAGCAGCGGTCGACCTATCTGGTCGCGCTCTTCCTTGCGCTCGGCGGCGGCTGGCAGCAGCCGGCGTAGGATCGGATAGCCGTCATTGCGAGCGAAGCGAAGCAATCCAGGGTGGTATACGCCTACTCTGGATTGCTTCGCTTTGCTCGCAATGACGAATGAGGGTGGAGCATCCCCCAATAGCTCCACCCCCGCCTCACCGCATCCGGGCGAGGCCTACCTCACGCGACCTCGATCCGGTTCCGTCCGGCCTCCTTGGCGCGATACAGCGCCTCGTCGGCGGCTTTCAGCGCCGCGCGCGGGTCGGCATAGCCGAACACGTCGGCGACCCCGCCCGAAAAGGTGATGACGCCAAAGGGGGTGTCGGTCTTGCGGTTGATCAGCCGCCGGCTCGCGAGCCGCTCGCGCGCGTCGTCGAGCCGCTGTGCGGCTTCGGCGGGGGTCAGCCCGCGGAACAGCATCACGAATTCCTCGCCGCCGTGGCGTGCGACATGGCAATGGTCGTCGGAGATTTGCGCCAGCGTGTCGGCGATCACCTTTAGCACGCGGTCGCCCGCGTCATGGCCATGGGTGTCGTTGATCGCCTTGAAATTGTCGATGTCGCAAAAGGCGACGCTCAGCGCGATCGGCGTTTCGCGCGCTTCGCGGTGATGCTGGTCGAGCAGGGCTTCGAACGCGCGGCGGTTGGGAAGGCCGGTCAGATAATCGACCTCGGCATCGCGTTTGGCGCGCTTGAGGCTGCGTCGTAGCGATTTCGCCTCATCCTCGCTGCGGCGCATTTCATCCTCGGCCTTGCGCGTGCGTTCGAGCATCGCTTTAGCAAGGTCGGCGAGGCTCGAAACGATCTGTCCGGTCTTCTGAAGCTGCTCAAGGTCGGTCAGATGCTCTTCGAGTTCGCTGCCATAATCGCGCGTCATCTGATGCGCGGCCTTGGACCGCGTCTGGAAAGCGTCGAGATTGGTTTCGAGCCGGGTCATCAACCGGTCGAGGTCGGCGCGGCCATCCTGACCCGCCTCGCCGCCGGTGACTTCGTCGATCCAAAGCTGGGTAACCCCCTCGCGCGACTGCGCGCGCGCCGCGATCTGGCGCGCGAGCTGCGGGTTGCTTCCCGAAAACGCGCCGTGCGCGATGACCAGATTGGCGGGCGATATGTCGAGATCATTGTCGATCAGGAACCGGCCGATCGCGGCGACGAGGTCGCCGCGCGCCTGCCGCGAGCCCCCGGGGTCGGGTGCATCCTCCTCCGACGGGCGCGCGCCGCTTCGGGAATGGCGCAATCCCAACCAGCCAAGGAACCGCCCGACCGGCTCCCTCGATGAAGTGGTTTCTGTGGTCATGCGAAGATTAACGGGCGGGTGTCGAACGGTTTAAGCGTGCCCAGCTCCATTTTGGAGCTATCCTTAATTCAACGGCGCATCGACCGCCGGCCCGTCGTTGTCGCCATATTGCCGGCGCAGCGCGACGAGACGTTCCTTCATCGCCGCGATCCGGCGCTGCATCGCCGGGTCGTCGATCCGGTTGTTCATTTCGTGCGGATCGGTCCCAAGGTCGTAAAATTCCCAGGCGTTGATGTCATCGCTGTAGAAACGGATGAGCTTGTAGCGGTCGTCGCGCATCCCGTAATGCGCGCGTACCGAGTGAAAGCCCGGATATTCATAGTAATGATAATAGATATCCTTGCGCCAGGCGGCCGGCGTGCGGCCACCGAACAGCGGAACGAGCGACTTGCCCTGGATTGTCACCGGACCCTTCACCCCGGCGAGCGCCAGAAAGGTCGGCGCATAGTCGATATTCTGGATCGGCGCCGCGATCCGCGTGCCGGGGCGGATATGTCCCGGATATTGGATCAGGAAGGGCGTGCGCAGCGATTCTTCATAGATGAAGCGCTTGTCGAACCAGCCATGTTCGCCGAGATAGAAGCCCTGGTCGGAGGTGTAGACGACGACCGTGTTCCTCGAAAGGCCGCTCGCCTCCAGATAGTCGAGCAGCTTGCCGACGCCCTCGTCGACCGCGGCGATCGTCGCGAGATATTGCCGCATGTAGCGCTGGTATTTCCACAGCGCGAGGTCGCGGCCGCTCAGCTTCGCGGCGTTCATCCGGTCGTTGTCGGGCCGCATCGCTGCGTCCCATTGTGCCTGCTGGTCGTGCGTCATGCGGTCGAAGGCGCCCGGCCAACGGTTGTAGCGCAGCCGCGCCGAGCCCTCGGCGACCGTCATCTTGAGGTCGTGCCCCTCGTACATGTCGCGATAGATGTTCATTTCCTGTGCCGCCGCGGCCTGGCGCCCCGCATAATCGTCGAAATAGGTGTCGGGGACGGGGAAGGTCACCCCCTGATATTTGGTCAGATGGCGCAGCGCGGGCATGAAGTTGCGGTGCGGCGCCTTGTGGTGGATCAGGATCGCGAAGGGTTTCGACTTGTCACGCCCGTTCTTCAGCCAGTCGAGGCTGTAGTCGGTGATCAGGTCGGTCGCATAGCCCTCGACGATGCTGCGCCCCTTCGGCGTGATGATGTCGGGGTTATAATATTCGCCCTGGTCGTCGAGCACCTTCCAGTCGTCGAAGCCGATCCCGGCGGGCGAGGCATTGATATGCCATTTGCCGAACATCGCGGTGGCATAGCCCGCCTGCGACAGCGCCCGCGGCCACACCCAGACATTGTTGTCGAAACGGGTGCCGTTCCGCGTGAAGCCGTGCGCGTTGCTCTGCCGCCCCGTCAGCAGCGTCGCGCGGCTCGGCCCGCAGAGCGAATTGCCGACGAAGCTGTTCGTGAAGATCGCGCCACTCTTCGCGATCCGGTCGATGTTCGGCGTCGGCGCGAGCTTCGACAGTGCCGATCCATAGGCCGAGATCGCCTGCCAGGCATGATCGTCCGACATGATGTAGACGATGTTCGGGCGTTCGGCGGGCTTCGCCTGCGCGGCGCCCGCGAGCAGCAACGGCAGGGCGAGCGCGGCGACCGACAGATGGCGAAGCATCGCGCGTCTCCTATTGGGTCAATGCGAAATCGGCCTCCGAGCCTTCGGCCGATGACGGTCCGATCCACAGCTTGAAGTCGCCGGGTTCCGCGCCCCAGCTCATGTCGGCACGGGTGAACGCGAGGTCGGCATCGGTCAGGGTGAAGCTGACGGTCTTGCTCTCGCCCTTCTTGAGCGGGATCTTGCGGAAGCCTTTGAGTTCCTTGACCGGCCGCGTCACCGACCCGACGAGGTCGCGGACATAGAGCTGGACCACTTCCTCGCCGTCGCGCACGCCGCTGTTGGTCACGGTGACGCTCGCGGTCAGCGGTTCGCCCGGCTTGATGCTCGCCTTGCTCAGCGTCACCGGCGAATAGGTAAAGCTGGTGTAGCTGAGCCCGTAGCCGAAGGGATAGAGCGGCGTGTTCGGCGTGTTCAGATAGCGCGAGACATATTTGGCGTCGGGCTTGGCCGGGTCGATCGGGCGGCCGGTGTTCTTCATGTCGTAATAGAGCGGTACCTGCCCGACATTGCGCGGGAAGGTGGCGGGCAATTTGCCCGACGGATTATAATCGCCATAGAGGACATCGGCGATCGCGTGGCCGCCCATCGTGCCGGGGTACCAGGCCTCGAGGATCGCATCAACATTGGCATCCGCCCATTCGATACTGTTCGGGCGCCCGCTCATCAGCACGAGGATGATTGGTTTTCCGGTCTTCTTGAGCTCCTGAAGCAGCGCCTGCTGGTTGCCGGGCAGGTCGAGCGAGGTGCGGCTCGCCGCCTCGCCGGTCATGTCCCAGCGCTCGCCCATCGCCGCGACGATGACGTCCGATTTTTGCGCCAGCGCGATGGCCTCGGCAAAGCCATCGGTCTTGCCCGCGTCCTCGAACGCATAGCTCGCGCCCTTGGCATAGGCGACGCTCTGCCCCTTGGGCGCGCGCGCCTGCATCCCTTCGAGCAGGGTGACGGGGCGCGTCTTGCGGTCGCCCGCCGCCGACCAGCTCCCGATCATGTCGGCCTTGCTGTCGCCGAGCGGACCGATCACCGCGATCGACTTCGCCGAGGCGGCGAGGGGGAGGGCATTGTTCGCATTCTTCAGCAAGACCATCGACTTGCGCGCGACATCGCGCGCCGCCTCCAGGAAATCGGGACGATAGACGGTGGCTTTCTCGCGCGCCTCGTCCGAATAGCGATAGGGATCCTCGAACAGGCCGAGGCGGTATTTCATTTCGAGGATCGCCTTCACCGCGGCGTCGATGCGCGCGACGTCGACCTTGCCCTCGGCGACCGACTTGGCGAGATGCTCCATGAACACCGCGCCCTGCAGATCCATGTCGACCCCGGCGTTGATCGCCTGCTCGCCCGCCTGCTGCAGGTCCTTCGAATAGCCGTGCGCGACCATTTCGTTGATCGACGTGTAATCGGTTACCACGAAGCCCTTGAAGCCCCATTTGTCGCGCAGCACGTCGGTCAGCAGATGATGATTGCCCGACGCCGGGATGCCGTCGACATCGTTGAACGAGGTCATGAAGGTCGCGGCGCCCGCGTCGGCGGCGGCCTTGAACGGCGGCAGATAGACGTCGCGCAGCGTGCGCTCCGAAATGTCGACGGTGCCATAGTCGCGCCCCGCCTGCGCGGCGCCATAGGCGGCGAAATGCTTCGCGGTCGCGAGCACCGTGTCGACCGCCTTCAGATCATTGCCCTGAAAGCCGCGCACCCGCGCCTCGGCGATCCGGCTGCCGAGATAGACATCCTCGCCCGCGCCTTCGGAGATGCGGCCCCAGCGCGGATCGCGCGCGACGTCGACCATCGGCGCGAAGGTCCAGTGAATGCCTTCGGCGGAGGCTTCGGTCGCCGAAATTCGCGCCGCTTTTTCAATAGCTTTCAGGTCCCAGCTCGCCGCTTCGCCCAGCGAGATGGGAAAGATGGTGCGGTGGCCGTGGATCACGTCATAGCCAAAGAGCAGGGGGATCTTGAGCCGCGTTTCCTCGACCGCGACGCGCTGCAGGTCGCGTGTATATTTGGCGGTGAAGGCGTTGAAGATCGATCCGATGCGACCCTTGCGGATATCTTCCTGATAGCCCTGGCGCATCGTCGGGCCGGTCGAATCCCAGTCGCTGGTGAGCAGCGACAATTGCCCGATCTTCTCCTCCAGCGTCATCTTCGCCATCAGCTCCGCGATGAACTTGTCCATCGCGGGATCGGGTTTCATCCAGCCCGTCGAATCGACGTCGGCGGCGGCGCGCGCGGTCGCGGCAGGCTTGGCGAGCAGCGGGGCGGTCGTCAGCGACCCCGCGAGCATCAGAGTCGCGAGCGTCAGGTGCGTCAGATTGCGCGGCTTCGGCGGCATGATTCGTCCTTCCCCAAAATATTCCATTGGCATTTCAGCACAAAAATCGGCTGAAACCTGCTCCTTTCGGGCGAACATCGCTGTCGCCCGTTCGCGTCGCTTCCCCCTATACAGTGATCGTGAAACCGGTTACAAACCAAAAAAGCAAGAAACGGGATCCCCCGCGATTCGTCGCCGCGCCGGCTGCCAGACCGGACGGCAAAAGAGGCGAAGGCTGGGGGTCGGGGCCATGAAAAAGGGAGGATGCCGTGACGTCACAGCGTAAGAATCAGTTCCATAACCCGCGCCGTTCGCGTGCCCGGACGCTCGCCGCCGCCTTGGCATGGGGCAGCGCCGCCGGCGCGCTCGCCATCGGCGTCGCCGCGCCCGCGCATGCGCAGGTATCGAACGCGTCGCTGCGCGGGACGGTGAAGGCCGAAGGCGGCGTGTCGCAGGTCACGGCGATCAATGTGAATACCGGATTCCAGAGGACCGTCACGGTTGCCGCCAATGGCAGCTATAATTTCGCGTCGCTGCCGGTCGGCACCTATCGGCTCGAACTGACGACCCCGAACGGAGTTCGCCGCACCGACGAATTCCGGCTCAACGTCGCGCAGGATGCGGTGCTCGACTTCGACTTTTCCGAACCCGATATCGCGAGCGGCGAGGGCGATGATGCCATTATCGTCACCGGTTCGCGCCTGCGCACGATGGAAGGCGGCGAAGTCGGCCTCAATATTTCGCAGCGCCAGATCGAGACGCTGCCGCAGAACAATCGTAACTTCCTCGCCTTTGCCGACCTGGCGCCGGGTGTGCAGTTCGTCACCGGCAGCAATGGCAATTCGCGCCTGCAGGGCGGCGCGCAGGACAGCCGTAGCGTCAACATCTTCATCGATGGCATCGGACAGAAGGATTATGTCCTCAAGAACGGCATTACCGGTCAGGATTCGACCCAGGGCAACCCGTTCCCACAGCTCGCGATCGGCGAGTATCGTGTCATCTCCTCGAACTACAAGGCCGAGTTCGATCAGGTGAGTTCGGTGGCGATCACCGCCGTGACGCGGTCGGGCACCAACGAATTCCACGGCGAGGCTTTCATCGACTATACCGACCAGAGCATGCGCGCCGCGACGCCGCTCGAGAAGTTCGGCGCCAATCCGGGCAAGGTCAAGACGAAGGATTTTCAGTTCGGCGGCGCGCTGGGCGGGCCGATCATCAAGGACATGATGCATTTCTTCGTGACCTACGAAGGCAAGCGTCAGGAAATCCCGCGCGAGATCACCCCGGGGCTCAGCCTGCCGATCTCCTTCTTTCCCTCCGAATATCAGGGGAATTTCGGCCCGACCAACTCGACGTTCAACGAGGATCTCTTCTTCGGCAAGATCGACTTCTCACCCAGCAACAGCGACCTGTTCGAGGTGTCGGGAAAGTATCGCAAGGAAAGCGGCGAGTTCCTGAGCAACGGGATCAACGCGCGCAGCACGATCAGTTCGCAGGACGTCGAGGAATTGCGTGTGACCGGGCGGTGGGAACATACCGCCGACACCTGGATCAACGATTTCAAGCTCACCTATGAAGACGTCAAATGGGCGCCGACGCCGCTCGAATTCAGCGACGGGTCGCTCTTCGCCTACGCCGGGCCGTCGCCCGACAATCCGCAGCCGGGGGTAATCGTCCGCGGCGACATCCTGCGCATCGGCGGCGGCTCGAACTATCAGGACAAGGGGCAGAAGGGCTGGGGGATCCAGAACGACTTCACCTATACCGGGCTCGAGGGGCATACCATCAAGGCGGGCATCAAGAGCAAATGGGTCGAGCTCAATTCGCTGCAGCTCAACAGCCTCAATCCCGTCTACACCTATAATGTCGCCTTCAACCCGAACGGCGGCACCTTCAACGACACCCTTCCCTATCGGCTCCAATTCGGCGCCCAGACGGGCAACGGCGATCCGATCGTCCAGTCGAAGAACTGGCAGTTCGGCATCTATCTGCAGGACGACTGGGAGGTCACCGACCGGCTGACGCTCAACCTCGGCGTGCGCTGGGATTATGAGCGGACTCCGGCCTTCCTGAACTTCGTCCACCCCGACGATGCCGTGAACGCGGTGTCGCCGGCCAATTATCCCAATCTGATCAACGCCGACTACGACATCAACGACTATATCTCGACCGGCAGCGAGCGGAAGGCGTTCAAGGGGGCGTGGCAGCCGCGGATCGGCTTCAGCTACGAACTCGACGATGACGCGCGCTTCGTGGTCTTCGGCGGCTATGGCCGTTCCTACGACCGCAACCAGTTCGATTTCCTGCAACAGGAAATCAGCGTCGGGTCGTTCACGACGCGCACGTTCAACTTCAACACGGGCGATCCGAACAACACCTGCGCGCCGGGGCCGACCTGCGTGACGTGGGATCCGATCTATCTGACACCCGAAGGCCGCGCGCAGCTTCTCGCTCAGGCCGGGCCGGGCGGCGGGCGCGAATTGCGCTTCATCGACAACAAGCTGAAGGTTCCCTATTCGGACCAGTTCAGCCTGGGCGTGCGCGGGCGACTGACCCCGCTGTTCGAAGTCGAGGTCGGCTACAGCCATATCGAGAGCAAGGACGGCTTCGCCTATCTGCTCGGCAACCGCCGTCCCGACGGGACCTTCTTCCCGCCCGCGCCGGCCGCACCGAATTCGCCCTTCGGCTTCGCGCCGCCGGGATTCGGTTCGATCATCATCGGCACCAACGGCCTCGAAACGAGCGCCGATTCGGGCTATCTCAAGCTCAACAAGAATTACACGGTCGCCTCGCCGTGGAGCCTCGGCGTGACCTACACCTACACCGAGGCCGAGGAGAACCGGCAGTTCGGGGAGGTCTTCAGCCTCGATTATCCGTCGCTCGAAGATTATCCGGTCGTGCGATCGAGCGGGGTTCGCAAGCATCGTATCGTTGCGTCGGGCTCGGTCGACCTGCCGATCGGGGTGACGCTGTCGGGCAAGTTCCAGATGATGTCGCCGCCCTATCTGAAGACGTTCGTCAACACCGGCGGCGCCAATCCGTCGCGCGACGTGATTTCGAACCAGGCCGAGAGCAACGGTGATCGCTGGGGTTTCCGCCAGATGGATATCGCGATCACCAAATATATCCCGTTCAAGTTCCTGAGCGACGAAGCGCGGTTGCGGCTCCGCGTCGACATCATCAACCTGTTCAACGACCGCAACTATGTCGACTATAACAACAACCCGGCGTCGCCCGAATATCTGAGCATTTCGGGCATCGGGGTTGGCGGCAACCCGCCGCGCACGATAAAGGTCTCGGCCGGCTTCCAGTTCTGACCGGCCAGAACAGCGGGCGTCCGGTCACAACCCCTCCCGTGACCGGGCGCCCCTTTATTTTGGAGTAGAAAATGTCCTTCCGGCTCGGGTCGCTCGCCTTGCCTCTTCTGGCGCTCGCCGCCGCCTGCACGCCCATCGCCGCCCCGTCAGCGCCTGCCGCCCCCGCCGCGCCGTCGCAAAGCCTCGAACCGCTGGGCCAGGCGCAGTTTTCGGAAGAAGTGACCGAGCGCACTTTCCGCTATTTCTGGGACACCACCGATCGGGCGCGCTGCCTCGCGCCCGATCGCTGGCCGAGCAACCCCTTCTCGTCGATCGCCGCCACCGGCTTCGCGCTCACCGCCTATGGGATCGGGGCCGAGCGCGGCTATGTGACGCGCGACGAGGCCGCGGCGCGGACGCGCGATTGCCTGCGTTTCTACTGGACCGCGCCGCAGGGGCCGGAGGTTGCGGGGGTCGCCGGCTACAAGGGCTTTTTCTATCATTTCCTGAACAATGCGGACGGCACACGCCGCGGCAAGACCGAGCTGTCGACGGTCGACACATCGCTGCTGCTCGGCGGGGTGCTGTTCGCGCAAAGCTATTTCGACCGCGACACGCCGGTCGAGGCCGAGATCCGCGACCTTGCCGAGAAGATCTACGGCCGCGTCGACTGGACCTTCGTGCAGCGCGAGAACAGCCGCATTCCCTCGGCCAACGGGGGCGGGCCGAAAGCGATCGCGATGGGCTGGTATCCCGAGCGCGGCGAAGGCGGCGATTTCGGGACGCACGACTGGGTCGGCTATAACGAGGGGATGCTCGTCTACATCCTCGCCTTCGGCTCGCCGACGCATCCCGTCGGCCAGGATGCGTGGGACAAGGGCTGGGCCGCGCATCTCGAAAAGGATTGGGGACGCTTCTACGGTTATGAGCATCTCCAGTTCGAGCCGCTCTTCGGGCATCAATACAGCCATGTCTGGGTCGATTTCCGCGGCATCCGCGACGATTTCATGCGCGGCAAGGGCATCGACTATTTCGAGAACAGCCGCCGCGCGACCTTGGCGCAGCGCGCCTATGGCGCGGACAATCCGAACAAATGGGTCGGTTACAGCGCCGATATCTGGGGTTGGACCGCATCGGACGGCCCCGGCTATTCGAAGGACGAATATCGCGTGAACGGCACGCCGCGCAGCTTCAACGGCTATATGGCGCGCGGGGTAAGCAGCATCCGCATCGTCGATGACGGCACGGTGGTTCCGACCGCGGCCGGCGGCTCGGTCGCTTTTGCGCCCGAGGTCGCGATTCCGGCGCTGATGGCGATGCGCGAAACATACGGGTCGCGGCTCTACACACGCTACGGCTTCAAGGACGCGTTCAACCCCAGCTTCACCTTTGCCGATGCGGGGTCGAAATCGGGCGCGGTCGATCCGGCGCAAGGCTGGGTCGCGAACGACTATCTCGGCATCGACCAGGGCCCGATCCTCGCGATGATGGAGAACCATCGGAGCGGGCTGGTGTGGAAGGTCATGCGCAAGAACCCGCACATCGTCCGCGGCCTGAAGCGCATCGGCTTCACCGGCGGCTGGCTCGATCAGTCCGCCGCCGAATAGGGATCAGCAGCCCTTGCCGACGCAAAGGTCGGTCAGCACGGGATAGTGATCGGAGGGGAGCTTGCCGCCCGTCTGCTGCGTCAGCGTCGCATGGCGCAGCACCGTCACGCCGTCGCCGACGAAGATATGGTCGATCGGGCTCGGCTCGACCTGCTCGATCTTGAAGGCGGTGAAGGTGCCCAAGGGACCGAAATGCGGGGTGCGGCTGATGTCCTGCGTGTCGTGCAGGGCGATCAGTCCCGGTGTGTCGGCGAGGATCGCCTGATAGGGCGGGCTGCCGGTCGGGACGTTGAAGTCGCCCATCAGCACCACCGCATCGCCCGGCTGGCGGTGCTCGCCGATCCAGCGCCGGATCAGCGTCGCGCTTTCGAGCCGCGCGACGGTGCCGATATGATCGAAATGGGTGTTGACGACGAGCATCGTCTGGCGGGCCGTTCTGTCCTTCAGCCGCGCCCAGCTTGCGATGCGGGGATAGGCGGCGTCCCAACCCTTGCCGGGCCGATCGGGGGTCGGCGACAGCCAGAAAGTGCCCGAGGCGAGCAGGTCGAAACGGCCGGTGCGATAGCCGAGCATCGAATATTCGCCCGCTTCCTTGCCGTCGTCGCGCGCGACGCCGACGAATTTATAAGGCGGCAAGTCGGCCTCGATCTGATCCTTCTGATGCTGGAGCACCTCCTGCATCCCGATGAGATCGGGGGCATAATAGGCGACGAGGCTGGTCAGCGCCTTGCGCCGGTGCGGCCAAGCATTGTCGCCGTCGGAGGCGAGATCGAGACGGATATTGTAGGTCATCGCGCTGAAGCGCTCCGCCTTCTCCTTCGCCGTCACCGGAAGCGCGAGGAGCGCCGCGAGCAGAATGACGAGCCAGCGGGTCATGCGACATTCCCTCCATTGGTTGCGATGATGTTGCTGTAGAAACGCGCGCTGCGCTTGGGCGTTCGCACCTGCGTTTCATAGTCGACGTGGACGATGCCGAAGCGCTTCGAAAAGCCCAGCGACCATTCGAGATTGTCGAGCAGCGACCAGACCATATAGCCGCGGACGTCGACCCCCTGCCGGATCGCGTCGCCGATCGCCGCGATGTGCGTGCGCAGATAGTCGCAGCGCAGCGGGTCGTCGATGCCGTCGGGCCCGGCCTGCGGCGGGTCATAGAAGGCGGCGCCATTCTCCGTGATGTAAACGGGAATGTTGCCGAAAGTGTCGCGGAACCAGACGAGCATGTCGGTGAGCGCGGGGGGATAGACTTCCCAGTCGGTTGTGGTGTGGGTCGCGGTCTGCCGGACGGGGGAAGCGCCGAGGGGCCATTGGTTCGGGTCGGCGCGGACGACGTTGCGCGTATAATAGTTTATTCCAACGAAATCCAGGGGTTGGCAGATGTCCTTGAGGTCGCTTTCCGGCCAGTCGGGCCAGGCTTCACCGAAGATTTCGGCCAGTTCTGCGGGGTAATGGCCCTTGAGCGCGGGTTCGAGATACTGGCGGTTCATATAGGCGTGGGCGCGCGCGGTCGCGGCGACATCTTCGGGACTGTCGCTCGCCGGATATTTGGGCTCGATGTTGACGACGAGGCCGATCTCGTGCGCCCCTTCCGACCGGTAGGCGCGCACCGCGGCGCCGTGCGCGCGCATCAGATTGTGGCTCGCGATCGGGGTTTCGAACAGGTTGCGGTGACCGAGGGCGGGCGCACCGTGGAGATAGCCGCCGTCGGTGATCACCCAGGGTTCGTTGAGCGTGACCCATTTCCGCACCCGCCCGTCGAGGCGCCGGTAGAGGACCGAAGCATATTCGGCGAACCAGTCGGCACTGTCGCGGTTGAGCCAGCCACCCCTGTCGTCGAGCGCGACGGGAAGGTCCCAATGATGCAGGGTGAGCAGCGGCTCGATGTCGTTCTTGAGCAGTTCGTCGACGAGCCGTTCGTAGAAGCCGAGCCCGGCCTCGTTGACGCGGCCGGTCCCCTCGGGCAGCACGCGGCCCCAGTTGACGCTGAAGCGATAGGCCTTGAGCCCCAGCGCCTTCATCAGCGCGACGTCGCTTTCCATGCGGTTGTAATGGTCGCAGGCGATATCGCCGGTGTCGCCCTTGTTCGCCATCAACCGCGGATCGTGGCTGAAGCGCTGCCAGATGCTCGCGCCCGCGCCGTCGGCGAGTGGCGAGCCCTCTATCTGATAGGCGGCGGTCGCGGCGCCCCACAGGAAATCGTCGGGAAAGCTCGTCTGGGTCATTTTTTATCCTTGGTTTTCATTTTCGCCGCGTCGGGTGGCGTGGGGAGGCGGTGCGAGAGCAGCCAGAGGTAGAGCGCGGGGTCGTCATAGGCCGGATCCCAGCTGTTGTGGCCGAGGTCGGGATAGATGGTCAGGCGCGACATGTGTCCGCCGCAGGCGCGGATCGCGCGCGCCATCGCGAAGCTGCCCTCGGGCACCACGACGTCGTCGCGGTCGCCGTGAAAGGTCCAGATCGGCGTGTCCTTGAGCGCGCAGGCGGTCGCCGGGTCGCCGCGCCCCGCGACCGGCGCGACCGCCGCGAAGCGGTGCGGCTCGGCCGCTGCCCAACGCCAGCTCGCATGACCGCCGCGGCTGAGCCCGGTCAGATAGATGCGTGTGCGGTCGATGCGCAGCGTCTTCGTCAGATGGTCGAGCAGCCGGTCGAGCTTCGCGACGTCCCAATCCTGATCGGCGCCGAGCAGCGGCGAGACGGTGACGAAGGGGAAATCGGGGGTGCGGTCGGCGATCTTCGGCGGGCCGTGGACCTTCACCTTGGCGACATCGTCGCCGCGCTCGCCCGATCCGTGGAGGAAGATGAGCAGCGGCCAGCTCGCCTTCGGATCGGCGGTGTAGCCGCGTGGCAGGAACAGCTGATAGGGATAATTGCCCGCCTCGATCGCGGGCTGCGGACTCTGACCGTCGGCCATCGTCTGCGCCATCGCCAGGGGGGTGGAAAGGGAAAGGGCGAGCGCGGCGAGCGCCGCGATCCGGAATCGCATCGGTCTTGTCCTTGATGGGAGGAGGGGATGGAGGATCATCCCTTGACGCTCCCCGCGAGCAGCCCGCTCAGGTAGAAGCGCTGCAGCGAGAGGAAGAGGATGAGCACGGGCAGGGTGGTGACGACGGCGCCCGCCATCATCAATTCGTTATCCTGCACATGCTGGCGGCTCATCGCGGCGAGCGCCACGGGCAGCGTGTAGAGGTCCTGGTCGGCGAGGACGATCAGCGGCCACATGAAATCGTTCCAGCTCGACAGGAAAACGAACAGCGCGAGGGTGACGATGATCGGGGTCAGGATCGGCAGCACGATGCGCCGGAGGATCTGCCCCTCGCTCGCGCCATCGATCCGCGCCGCCTCGAGCATTTCGTCGGGGATCGACAGGCAATATTGGCGGACGAGGAAGATGCCGAAGATGCCGGCGAGCCACGGCACCAGCGCGCCGGCATAGCTGTTGACCAGCCCCATCGCCTTGAGTTCGAGGAACAGCGGCAGCATCCCGATCTGCCCCGGTACGACGAGCGCGGCGACGAGCAGGCGGAAGGTCGCGTCGCGCCCCCGGAAGCGCAGCTTGGCGAAGGCATAGCCCGCGGGGACCGTGAAGAGCAGTGCGAGGCCGGTGGCGAGGGTGGAGACGAGCAGGCTGTTGGCGAGGAAGCGCCCGATGCCGAAGCTGCCGAACAGGGTGCGGTAGTTGTCGAGACCGGGGTTCGCCGGGAACAGCGGCGGCGGAAAGCCCGATGCTTCGCCCGGCGCCATGAAGCTGACCGAGAGCATCCACAGCAGCGGGGCGATGGTGACGAGAGCGACGAGTGCCGCGAGCAGGGTGATGATCCAGCGGCGCAGCATCATATCGCGCCTCCGCGCTTCGCAAGGCGCAACTGCACCAGCGTCACCGCCAATATGCAGAGGAAGAGAAGGAAGGCGACCGCCGCGCCCGACCCCAGATTCCACCATTTGAACCCCTCCTCATACATGAAATAGAGGATGGTGACGGTCGACTGGGCGGGGCCGCCCTGCGTCATCACATAGGGTTCGGCGAAGAGCTGGAACATCGCCGCGACGGTCAGCACCGAGACGAGCAGCACGGTCGGCGCGATCGCGGGCAGGGTAACGTGGCGCAGTCGCGCGAGCCAGCCCGCACCGTCGATCCGCGCCGCCTCGTCGAGCTCGCGCGGCACCGTCTGCAAGGCGGCGAGAAAGATGATCATGTTATAACCGAAGGTCTTCCACCCGACGAACAGCAGGATCGCGGGAAGCGAGGCGGTCGGGCTGCCCAGCCAGTCGATCGGCGCGATGCCGAAGAGCGAGAGGAGGTAGTTGACGAGCCCGTAGCGCGTGTGGAGCAGATAGCGCCACACCACTGCGGTCGCGACCAGCGTCGTCACATAGGGCGCGAACAGCGCGACGCGCCACACCGGCCGCCAGCGGAGCCAGCGCGAGTTGACGAGCATCGCGGCGAACAGCGACAGCAGGACGACGAAGGGCGTACCGATGGCGACGAACAGCAATGTGTTCGTCATCGCCTTCCAGAACAGCGGATTTTCGACGAGGCGCTGATAATTCCGCAGCCCCACGAAGCGCAGATTGCCGATATCGGCGAGCGCGTAGATGTCGAAATCGGTGAAGCTGAGGATCAGCGAGGCGGCGGCGGGCAGGGCGAAGAAGACGAGGATCGCCGCGAGCGCGGGGCCGGTCATCATCCAGCCCGCCCGCGCTTCCTCCGTTCGCCGCAACGCCATCATGGCGCGCGTCCCTTGTCGAGCATCCAGCGGCGCTTCTCGAGCAGCCGGTCGGCGCGCACGTCGATCTCGCGCGCCGCTTCGTCGACGCCGTACTGGCCGCGCACCATGCGTTCGGCGACGATCTGCATCTCGGTGACGATGCGTTCCCATTCGGGCACCTTGGGCAGCGCGGTCGCATGGTCGAGCTGGGTGGCGAAGGGCGCGACGACCGGATCGGCGGCGAGGCCGGCGCGCGCCCACACCGAGCGGCGCGCGGGAAGGTCGCCGGTCAGCGCGTTAAAGTGGAGTTGCGCGTCCGGCGTCAGCAGCCGTGCGATCAGGTCCCACGCCGCGCGATTGCCGCGATGATCGGCGAAGACGACGAGGCTCGACCCGCCGGGCGCCGCCGAGCCGATGCCCGCGGGGCCGGGGTTGGGCGCGGTGCCCCATTTGTCCTGCATCGCGGGCGCGAGGCGCGTTCCGAGATCGCCGATCGTCCAGGGTCCCGAGAGGAAGAGGCTGAAATAGCCGCGCGCGAACTCGTTCCAGACGTTCGAGATCTGCGCCGACGACACGATGGGCGCCAGCCCCTCGTCGAACAGCGATTTGTAGAAGGCGAGCGCAGCCTTGAACTCGGGGTCCGAAAAGGCTCCGCGTCCGCCATCGTCGCGCAGCAACCGGGCACCCGCCGACAGCGCGAGGGTGGTCAATTGCTCATATTCGTTGACCGGCAGCAGCGCGGCATAATTGCCGTCACCCGCGGCCGCCTTGACCTTGCGCAGCGCGCGTTTCCATTCGGCCCAGTCGCTGGGCGGCGCGGCATAGCCCGCGCGCGCGAACAGGTCGCGGCGATAATATTGAAGCCGCGTGTCGACATACCAGGGAATGCCCCAGACCTGGCCCGCGATGCGGTTGGTATCGACCACGGCGGCGAACTGGTCGTCGAGCAGGCCGTGAACCGCCGCGGGCACCGGGGCGATGGCGCCGATCGCGGCCATCTCGGCGATCCAGCTGTTGCCGACCTGGCCGATGACGGGGAGCGATCCGCCTGCGAAGCCGGTAAGTAGTTTTTCATGCGCGGCGGTCCACGGCAACGGCTGGATGGTGACCGGCGGTGCGCCCGCAGGGCGCTTCATGCCTTTCAGCACTTCGGGCAGGCTGGCGGCTTCATTGCCCATCGCCCAGACCGTCAGCCCGGCATCGCCGCGCGGGGCGCAGGCGCCGAGCGCGGGAAGCAGGGGCAACGCCGCTAGCGCACCCGTCACGCGGCGGCGCGTCAGGTGCATGGTGCTCGAGCAAGTTGTGTGGAAGCAAACCCATATGACCGTTCGTGTCGAGCGAAGTCGAGACACCCGTCGGCTTGGCGCTGCGCCGATGGGTGTCTCGACTTCGCTCGACACGAACGGGCCAAATGGGAAAGTCCATCCCGCGGAATCGCCACCCCCATCATGCCCGCGCCTCCTCCGCGGCGACCGGCGTCGCGGTCGTCCCGCGCGCGATCAGGGTCGGGGTCAGGATCGTCGCGCTCGCGGCGCCCAGCGTTTCGCCGCGCAGCAGACGGAGCAGCATCATCATGGCCGTGGAGCCGAGCCGGTCGATCTTCACCTGCATCGTCGTCAGCCCCGGCGTGACGTGGCGGGCGAGCGGGATATCGTCGAACCCCGCGACCATCAGGTCGCGCGGCACCGACAGTCCCGCCTCGCCGAGTCCCATGATGCAACCGACCGCCATCAGGTCGTTCGCCGCGAACACCGCGTCGACGGGAAGCTGTCCCTCGACCAGCAGCCGCGCCGCCTGCGCACCCGCCTCCTCCGAGAAATCGCCGGGCAGGATCGCTGGGCTGCGCTGCCCCGCGATCTTCGCCATTGCGTCGGCGAAGCCGCGCTGGCGGTCGCGCGCGTCGCGGTTGTGCTTCGGTCCCGCGATATGGACGATGTGCTGCGCCCCGCTCGCCAGCAGCGCCTCGGTCATCGCCCAGGCGCCGCGGTAATTGTCGACCGCGACATAGGGAAGGTCGAGCGTCGCCGCGTCATAGTTGAGCAGCACCGTCGGAAGCACGGGGTCGAGATTTTCGGCCAGCGTCTCGGGCTTCAATTCGGGGGGCATGACGAGCAGTCCGTCGACGCGGCCGCGCATCGACGCGACCGCCGCCGCGGTTTCGTGCGCGCTGCCGTGCATGTTGCCGAGCAGCAGGTGCATCCCGGCCTCGTGCGCGACGAGATCGATGCCGCGAATGATCTCCGAGAAGAATTCGCCGAACAGGTCGGGCAGGATGACTCCGACGGTGTCGGTCTTGCGCCGGGTCAGGCTGCGCGCGCCGCTGTGCGGCACGAAATTGAGCTTCTTGACCGCCGCCATCACCGCGGCGCGCGTCGGCGCGGTGACGTTGCCGAGCCCGTTGATCGCGCGCGATGCCGTCGCGACCGAAACGCCCGCCTCGCGGGCCACGTCCCTCAGCGTTGCCATCGGTCATCTCCCCTCATTCGGCTGGCCTCCGTGCGAGCGCGCGGCCATCGGCGTCGAACAGATGCAGATGGTCGGCGGGCAGAAAGGCCGGCACCGTATCGCCTTCGCGCAGGCTGCCGTCGTCGCGAAGCTGGCACGCGATCGGCTCGCCGCCGCCGGCGCCCTGCAGATGCACGGTCGCGAGCCCGCCGAGCCGCTCGATGAAGGCGATGGTGAAGGGCAGGGCGCCCGATGCCGCGCCGATCGCGATGTCCTCGGGACGGATGCCGATCGACACCGGCGTTCCCGGTTCGAGCGCCTCGGCGAGCGGAGGCAGGATGATCTCGCGCCCGTTCGCGAGCGTCGCGCGCCCGTTCACGGTCGCCGTCGCGGACAGAATGTTCATGCGCGGGGTGCCCAGAAATTGCGCGACGAAGAGGGTCGCCGGCCGCTCGTAGAGGTCGCGCGGGCTGCCGATCTGCTCGACCTGCCCGTCGCGCAGCACGATGATGCGGTCGGCGAGCGTCATCGCCTCGACCTGGTCGTGGGTGACGTAGAGCGTCGTGGTACCAAGGGTGCGGTGCAGGCTCGCGAATTCGTAGCGCATGCGGACGCGAAGGTCGGCGTCGAGGTTCGACAGCGGCTCGTCGAAAAGGAATATCTGCGGCTGGCGCACGATCGCGCGGCCGATCGCGACGCGCTGGCGCTGGCCGCCGGAGAGAGCGGCGGGCTTGCGGTCGAGCAGCGCCTCTATGTTCAGGATTTCGGCGGCGCGGCGCACCGCCTCGGCGATCTCCGCCTTGCCGGTCTTCGCGATGCGGAGGCCGAAGGCCATATTCTCGTAGACCGTCAGGTGGGGATAGAGCGCGTAGGATTGGAATACCATCGCGATCCCGCGGTCCGACGGCTGGAGATCGGTGACGTCGCGCGAGCCGATGACGATGCGGCCCGCTCCGAGCGCTTCGAGCCCCGCGACGGCGCGCAGCAGGGTCGACTTGCCGCAGCCCGAGGGGCCGACGATCACCGCGAACTCGCCCTCGGCGACGTCGATCGACACGCCTTTCAGTACCTCGGTATCGCCGAAGCTCTTGCGCGCGCCCTCGATCGACAGGCCTGCCATCGCTCAGCGCCCGCGCGTCACGGTCGCGACAGCAGGGAAGAAGGGCGGCCGCCGATGGCGGTCGCCGGCTGGCTGGGCGCGTGCATCCTGCTGTCCTCCTCCCGATCCCATGCTATAGGAAAGTGGGTCTAACGGGACGGCTCGTGCAATGCAACCGGTTACATTGGCGCGGGTCGGGGCTTCGCGGCGGCGCTGTCGTGCGCTCCCAAATATTCGTTCATCGCCTACTGGCGCGTTCGGGCTCGACTGGTTACATGGGCCGCCACCGAACGAATCGCGCGCGCCGCTCCCGTGATGCGGGGCAGGCGCCGCCCGCACCAGAAAGTGGCACCATGGAAATCATCACCGGCCTGACCTTCGACGACGTGCTGCTGGTGCCCGGCCCGTCGGACATTCTGCCGTCCGACGCCAATCTTTCGACACGGCTGACGAGCGAGATCGGCCTCAACATCCCGATCCTGTCGTCGGCTATGGATACGGTGACCGAGGCCGACATGGCGATCCTGATGGCGCAGATCGGCGGTATCGGCGTGCTCCATCGCAATCTGACGATCGAGGAGCAGGCGGCGGCGGTGCGGCAGGTCAAGCGCTTCGAAAGCGGGATGATCGTCAATCCCATCACCATCGGCCCCGATGCGCCGCTGTCCGATGCGACCGCGCTGATGGCGCAGCACAATATCTCGGGCATTCCGGTGGTCGAGGCGGGCGGCAAGCTCGTCGGTATCCTGACCCACCGCGACGTCCGCTTCGCCGAAAATCCGAAGCAGCCGGTGCGCGAGCTGATGACCGCCGACAATCTCGCGACCGTCCGTCCCGGCGTCGGGCAGGACGAGGCGCGCAAGCTGCTCCACCAGCGGCGCATCGAGAAGCTGCTCGTCGTCGACGGCGACTATCGCTGCATCGGGCTGATCACCGTCAAGGATATGGAAAAGGCGGTGAATTTCCCAGACGCGACCAAGGATGGCAGCGGCCGGCTGCGCGTCGCAGCGGCGACCAATACGGGCGACAGCGGCGTCGAACGCGCCGAGGCGCTGCTCGACGCCGAATGCGACCTGATCGTGGTCGACACCGCGCACGGCCACAGCAAGATGGTCGGGCAGACGGTCGAGAAGATCAAGAAGCTGTCGAACCGCGTCCAGATACTAGCGGGCAATGTCGCGACCGGCGACGCGACCAAGGCGCTGATCGACGCGGGCGCCGACGGGGTCAAGGTCGGTATCGGTCCCGGCTCGATCTGCACCACCCGCGTCGTCGCGGGCGTCGGCGTGCCGCAACTCACCGCGATCCTCGACAGCGTCGAGGCGGCCGCGAAACAGAATATCCCGGTGATTGCCGACGGGGGTCTGCGCACCTCGGGCGATCTCGCGAAGGCGCTCGCGGCGGGCGCGTCGTGCGTGATGGTCGGCTCATTGCTCGCAGGGACGAGCGAGGCGCCCGGCGAGACCTTTCTCTACCAGGGGCGCACCTATAAGAGCTATCGCGGCATGGGCAGCGTCGGCGCTATGGCGCGCGGCTCGGCAGACCGTTATTTCCAGCAGGATATCAAGGACCAGATGAAGCTGGTTCCCGAGGGCATCGAGGGCCAGGTGCCCTTCAAGGGCCCCGCGAAGGACGTGATCCACCAGCTCGTCGGCGGCGTGAAGGCGGCGATGGGCTATACCGGCAGCCGCACCCTCCAGGACCTGCGCGAGCGGGCGAAATTCGTCCGCATCACCAATGCGGGCTTGCGCGAAAGCCATGTCCACGACGTCGCGATCACCCGCGAGGCGCCGAATTATCCGGTGGGCTGAAAGCTCTTGATCCGTCTGGAGCGCCAGCCATGACCCCCGCCGCGCGCGTCCAGGCCGCGATCGAGATCCTCGACGCCATCGCCGCCGCGGCGCGCGAGGGCGGGGCGCCCGCCGACGCGCTCTTCGCCGAGGCGATGCGGCAGCGGCGCTACGCGGGGTCGAAGGATCGCCGCGCGATCCGTGCGCATGTCTATGACGCGATCCGCGCGGCGCGCTCGGCGCCGCCGTCGGGGCGCGCGGCGATGCTGGCGCTCGCCGACACCGACCCCGGGCTCGCCGCGCTGTTCGACGGCTCGCCCTATGGTCCCGCGCCGATCGCGCCGGACGAGCCGCGCGCCGAAACCGGCCTCGCGCCGCCGGCGCTCGTCGATCTCTTCGATCCATTGGTCGGCGCGGACGCCGAAGCGGCGGCGATGCTCGCCCGCGCGCCGCTCGACCTGCGCGCCAACCGGATCAAGGCGAGCCGCGACGATCTTTCCGCGCTCTTTCCGGGCGGCGAGCCGATCGCGAATGCCCCCGACGGCTGGCGGCTGCCGCCCGAAACCGCCGCGGCGCAGCACCCCGCCCATGCGGAAGGCCTGTTCGAGGTGCAGGACGCCGCGAGCCAATACGCCTCGGCGGCGCTCGACGCCGCGTCCGGCATGGACATCGTCGATCTGTGCGCGGGCGGCGGCGGCAAGACGCTCGCCATCGCCTCGGCGACCGGAAACGCTGCCGATATCCTCGCCTGCGACACCAATCGCGCGCGGCTCCGGCAACTGTCGCCGCGTGCCGAGCGGGCGGGGGCGACGCGCATCGAGACGCGCCTGCTCGATCCCGGCAAGGAACCGGCCGTGCTCGCCGACTGGCGAGGCAAGGCCGACCGGGTCTTCGTCGATGCGCCCTGTTCGGGCAGCGGCACCTGGCGGCGCAGCCCCGAACTGCGCTGGCGACTGACGCCGTCGCGGCTCGACCGGCACCTTGCGGATCAGGCGAAATTGATCGACCTCGGTGCCGAACTGGTGGCGCCGGGCGGAAAACTTCTCTATGCCGTCTGCTCGATCATCGCGCGCGAGGGGCGGGAGCAGATGGGAGATTTCCTGGACCGGCATCCGGGCTGGACGGTCGACGCTGGCCCGCTTCCGGACGGCGTCGGACGGTCCGCGGGCGCGGGTTTCCTGCTGACTCCGGGGCATGACGGCTGCGACGGCTTTTTCCTCGCGCGGCTGGCGGCGCCATGTTAGGCTCGCCGGGCATGACGAAATGGGAGAATGCGATGCGCGTCAGTTTCCTGGCCCTCGGTGCCGGTCTTGTCCTCGCCAGCCTGCCTACGGCCTCCGACGCGCAGCGCGCCGACAACGACATCCTCCCACGCTCGACCCTGCTCCAGAAGCAGGGCGAGGATGCGCAGAGCAAGGGCGATCTGAACGGCGCGGTCGACTTTTATGAATCGGCGCTCGCCGCCGATCCGCGCAACCGTTCGGCGATCATCGCGATGGCGCAAGTCGCGCGCGCGCAGGGGCTTCCGGGCAAGGCGATCGGCCTTTATCGCGAGGCGCTGCTGCTCGAACCCAATGACGTGACCGCGCTGACGGGGCAGGGCGAAGCGCTCGCCGACAAGGGCGCGATCGAACTGGCGCGCGAGAAGCTGGCGGCGGCGCAGCGCGCCTGCTCGGATAAGTGCCCGCAGGTCGCAGCGCTCGAAAAGGCGATTGTGACGAGCGCGTCGAAACGCGTTGTCGCCGCCGAAGCGATCGCGCCGAAGCCGGTGGTGACCACGGTGACGAGCGGGCAGAACTGAGGGGCGCCGCTACCGACCGATTGCAGAGGTTGTTCGGGCGGGTACAATAGCGAAATGATGTATCGTGTAGCCTGCCTCTTGACCGCAGCGACAGTCATTTGCGCTTCCGCCCCCGGCAATGCCATGGGACTTGCTGATCCGGCATCTTCGGCGTCGGAGGACCCTAACAAGTCTGCTCCCGTTGGAAATGACGTGATTGCGTCCGCGCGTCGTTGGATAAAGGGTGATTTGGGCGGCCGCTCAGAACTTGAGGCATTGGCAGCCAAGGGACGATCAGATGCCCAGGAAATGCTGGGGGAGTTAATGGGGCCCAACGGTCCCCCGGCCCTACGCGATGAACTTGCGGCATGTGGGTGGTTTGCCAAAGCAGCAGCTTCCCGTCCGGACTCACTGCACAATTCGGCCCTGTGTGCCGAAAAGGGAGTAAACGGGACGCCCGATCTCGCGCGTGCTGCTGCACTCTATGGGCAGGCGGCCGACCGGGGTTATCCCAAGTCGATGTGCGCTCTCGGCAATCTCTACGTTGCGGGCCGAGGCGTTCCGAAAGACGAAGCAAAGGGGGCGGCGCTCTGCCGCCAAGCTGCGGAGCGAGGTGAGCCGGATGCGCAAACCGATTTAGGGAATCTGTACCTTCAAGGTATCGGCGTCCCACATGATGTGGCGCAGGCACGCCACTGGTACGAGTTAGCAGCGGCTCAGGGTCAGCCCAATGCTACCTTCGTACTTGGTCAGATTTACTGGAATGGCGACGGAGTTGCGCGCGACCAAAGTAAAGCGGCGGAGCTTTGGAAAGCAGCCTACCGAGGCGGACGTGTCGATGCCGCACCCCTCTTGGCTACATGGCTCTTTACCAGCTGGATGTCAGCGCATCCACGAGGCGACGTCACAGTCCTGAATGAGGCAATTCAGTATCAGGAGGTCGCCGTTAGGTCAGTTCCGGAGGCCAAGCGGGCAGAAGCGCAAACGCTTCTCGCCGTCATGCAAGCTGCAAGGACGACGGCGGAAAAGGAGAAGTAGAAGCGCCGGAATGTCCGCTTTCCCACCCCAAAGCCGACATTGACCCGATCAGCCGGTCCCAGCTTCGCCCAGCACTCGCGCCAGCGCCACCCATTCCGCGACGCTTACCGTCTCGGCGCGGCGGGTCGGGTCTATTCCGATCGCTTCGAGCGCCTCGACCGCACCCGCGATGCCCTTGAGGCTCTGGCGGAGCATCTTGCGGCGCTGGCCGAAGCCCTTTTCGGTGAGGCGCGAGAGAAGCGCGGGGTCGACGCCGGCGGGCTGCTCGGCGGGGACGACATGGACGATCGCCGACATGACCTTGGGCGGCGGGGTGAAGGCCGAGCGGTGGACCTTCATCGCGATGCGGGCGGTGGAGCGCCACTGGGCGAGGACGCTGAGCCGGCCATAGGCGGGCGTGCCGACCGCGGCGACGATACGCTCGGCGACCTCCTGCTGGAACATCAGGGTCAGCGAGCGCCATTGCGGTGGCCACGCCGCGGGTTCGAGCCAGCGGGTGAAGAGCGCGGTGCCGACATTATAGGGCAGGTTGGCGACGATATGATAAGGGCCGCCCGCCAGCGCGTCGGCGTCGATCGCCATCGCGTCGTCGGCGATCACCGTCAGCCGCCCGCCGAATGCTTCGCCGAGTTCGCCGAGCAGCGGCAGGCAGCGATCATCGCGCTCGACCGCGATCACCCGTGCGCCCGCGCGGAGCAGCGCGCGCGTCAGGCCGCCGGGGCCGGGGCCGACCTCGAACACCGTCGCGTCGTCCAGATCGCCGGGAAGCGCCGCGATCCGGTCGAGCAACTGTTCGTCGAACAGGAAGTTCTGCCCCAGCGCCTTGCTCGCCGACAGGCCGTGTGCGCGCACCGTTTCGCGCAGCGGCGGCAGCGGGCGCGTCGGCTCGCGGGTCGTCACTTGGCGGGCGCGCAGCTGCGTTCGCGCGCCTCGGCCATCCGTGCCGCCATCGCGACCGCAGCGATCGTCGGACCGGGGTCCGCCTTGCCGGCACCCGCGATGTTGAACGCCGTGCCGTGATCGGGCGAGGTTCGCACGATCGGCAGGCCGAGGGTCAGATTGACGCCGTCGTGGAAATGCAGCGCCTTGAACGGCGCGAGCGCCTGGTCGTGATAGGCGCAAAGCAGCGCGTCATATTGCGTGCGGATCGCCGGGGCGAACAGTGCGTCGGCGGCGAGCGGGCCGTCGACAATCAGGCCTTCATCGGCAAGCTGCGCGACCGCGGGCGCGATGATCCGCAGCTCCTCGTCGCCGAGCTGTCCGCTTTCGCCGGCATGGGGGTTGAGCCCCGCGACGCCGATGCGCGGCCGTTCGATCCCGAAATCGCGCTGCAGCCCGCGCGCGACGATCCGCGCCTTGGCGACGATCAACTCGCTCGTCAGCCGCTCGGGCACCTGCGCGAGCGGGATATGCACGGTCAGCGGCACGACGCGGAGCGCGGGCCCCGCCAGCATCATCACCGCATTGGTCGCGGTGACGCCGCAGCGTTCGGCGATGAATTCGGTCTGGCCGGGATGGGTATAGCCGATGCCGTGGAGCGCGTGCTTCGATACCGGGCCGGTGACGAGCGCGGCGCTCGCCTGGTTGCGCGTCAGCCCGATCCCGGTTTCAAGCGCGTGCAGCGCGCAGGTCGCCCCCGCGGGCGTCGGCTGACCCGGCGTCAGCGGCCCGCTGTCCTCGAGGTGCCAGACCGGCAGCGCGTCGTCGAAGACGCGCGCGGCCTCGTCGATGTCGCTGACGCGCGCGAGTGGACCGTCCCAGACGGCCTCGATCGCGGCGATGTCGCCGATCGCGACGAAGGCGGGCAGGCGATGCTCGCGGCGCGCAGCCCAGGCGCGCGCCGCGACTTCGGGCCCAACGCCGGCGGGGTCACCCATGGTGACCGCGATCGGGCGCGGGCTGACAGTATCGGTCATCAGCTATATTCGATCACGGCATCCCGGCGCAGGTCGCGCAGATAGCGCTGGGCGCGCTTGTTGACCTTTTCGTCGAGCAGCCGCTGCTCGATCTGTTCGGCGCTGGGCGTGCCCGCCGCCTGCGGCACGTCGCGGCCGCAGAGAACCAGGACGCTGATGCCTTCGTTGGCCGAGCCGAACGGCTGGGTGGTCTTGCCCACCTGCAGGTCGACCAACGTCTGCTGCAATTGCGGCGGAAGCTGCCGCATCGACAGATTGTCGCGCGAGACGACCGATGCGCCGAGGCTCTGGGCCACCGCGTCGGCGGTTCCGCAGCCCGAAATGGCGTTCGTCGCCTCGGTGAATTTGCTGGCGAGCTGGGTCGCTTGCGCTTCGGTCGTTCCCGCGGGGAAATCGAGCGAGATCTGCTTGAGGCTGAGCACCGCGTCGCGCGGATCGGCGGTCAGCACCTGGCGCCGGTCGACCATGAGCATGATCGACAGGCCGCCGGGCACCTCGATCGGCCCGACCAGCTGGCCCGGCTGCATCTGCCCCGCGGCCTCGGCCATCGAATCCGGCAGCTGGCCCGCGCGCACCCAGCCCAGGTCACCACCGACCACTGCGGTCGACGCGTCGGAGAACTGACGCGCGTAGGCCGCGAACGACCCGCCGGACTGCAACGCCTGCATGATCTTGCGGGCGTTTTCGGCGACCTCCGCCGCATTTTCGGAGGTTGCCTCCAGATAGATTTCGCCGAGGTGGAATTCGTCCTGGCCCTTGGCGGCCTCGAGCCGCTTGAGCACCGCGTCGACCTCCTCGGTCGATACGTTGGT
>Ga0182747_1000547_pt1 | contig 35528 bp, 32 predicted proteins | sample eDN3rd30CBELigBY_FD_128526 | JGI IMG/M metagenome (GOLD analysis project Ga0182747, IMG submission 128526) | Enriched backyard soil microbial communities from Emeryville, California, USA - eDNA 3rd pass 30_C BE-Lig BY (version 2) (version 2) | ecosystem: Environmental > Terrestrial > Soil >... | reverse complement strand
GCTGTTAACCGGTTGGTCGTAGGTTCGAGTCCTACCTTCGGAGCCACGGCCCGTTGGTCAAGTGGTTAAGACACCGCCCTTTCACGGCGGTAACACGGGTTCGAATCCCGTACGGGTCATAAAGACGTGTAGCTTTTTGCTACATGTCTTTTTTTGTACTCCAAATATACAAGCGAATCCGCAATTCCAAACCTCTAAGAGCGCTAAGAAGAGGGGAATCTGTGATGATGATAAAAAAGAATAGATCGGAAATTTCAACGATAAAGTGGATGTTACTACAAAGATCTGAAGCTGTCTAATATGGAAGCTATTGTGAAGAATCAAATTGATGGGTGGATTCCAATAATGGAGTATATAATAATAAAATGTCCCTGAAAATAAAAAAACCTCCAAAAAACATGGAGGTTTTTCTTGCCTTGTTATACATTATGTATGGCAAAGCCGCCTTGCCGTATTTATTATAGAAAGTTTTAAACCACCACTCCTCAAAGTGGGTGTTCGCAAAAGATTTCCTGTATATCGTCATTCACCTTGGTGTGACGCTCGCCATTCCATCTTCTATATAAAACTCCCTTTTACAGTTCAAAGGTTAAAACTTAATATGTGTACGAACAACGCAGCTTTAATGTTATATTATACGATTGGAGTAAGTTATGCAAGTAAGTACTACCGAAGAAAAAAGTCAAATATTTATCAAATACTATCCCATAATTAATTGTGCATTAAACTGAATCAGTGATTAAATGTCTATAAGAAGTAGAAGAAAATACATATTATTATTGATTTTTTGATAAAATAAAAAGCCTTCCATAACTGGAAAACTTTTTCAAATTATTCAGATGTGTTTAATACTTCATTAGTCAATGCCGCAATATTGATTTGCGTTTCTTCATGCATAACATCATTTAAAATCTCTTCTCGGAAGTAGCGAACACTGATTTTAAGTGGCATTTTTAACAGATTTTGAAGCGCCTGTTGATACATGATAACAAACTCCTTATCAGTATTTCCACGCTTTAATTCCGCGAAGGATTCATAAAATTGATCGAGTTTATCTGAGAATTCTAGGAGACGTCCTTCAATTGTTTCGTCTTTTCCTTCTTTCATCCTCTCAAAAAATACTGCTTGAAAATCTGTAGGAATCTCTTCACGTATAAATTTTTCCATCATTTTTTCTTCTACATGCGCTAACATTTGTTTTAGCTCAATACTAGCATGTTTTACTGGAGTTTTAATGTCACCAATAAAAACTTCAGCAAAATCATGATTAATCGTTTTTTCGTAGAGTGATTTCCAATCAATTGTTGCCCCATTCATTTCTTCTAGTGTTGCAAAGAACATAGCATACTGTGATACTTTCCAAGAATGTGCTGCTACATTATGCTCCTCAAATTTAAAACGTCCAGGGGCACGGAAAATACGCTCTAAATCATTTAAACTTGTGAAAAATTTATGAATACCTATAAAAACCACTCCTTTACAATTTTTAGAATTACTTATTGCTTATAACTGCATCATATAATTATTCTTACCCCAATAGATGCTTTTCTAAATCATTTAACAAATAATTTACGTGATGTTTACAAAGTATAAATTATTAATGGTTTAATTTATAAGATATGCTAGTAAAGAGAAAAAGTGAACAACATATTGAAAGAAAATTTAATTTTTTCCATCTATTCTACTTCAACATTTATTTGTTAAAATTTGATATTTAAAGTGAGTCTGCTCTATATAACCATTTTTGATATATTTCTTAGTTTGAATATTATGAAGTGGTAATACATCAATTTGTGTATCATTTAATTCTCCCTGATGGTACTTTAATACATTTAAGGAATATTTCATTCTTCTACTGGCAATACTTTTGCTATAGGAGGGTATGAAAAATGTGGAAAAATATTATTGCAATAGGTAGCTTAACTTTTCTTTTAAGTGGTTGTGGTTTTTTTGGTATGTCTGATGAAGATGAACAATTACCCGTTGCTGCACCAGTGGCACTAAAGGCAGCAGCCATTATTGAGGATACAGAAGGAAATGAAATTGGTAATATGGAGCTTACGGAAGGATCAGAAGGTGTATTAATCTCTCTTGGCTTGACGAAGCTTTCAGAAGGTGAGCATGGTATTCATATACATGAAGTTGGCAAGTGCGAAAAGCCAAAATTTGAATCAGCGGGTGCGCACTTTAATCCACTAGGAAAAATGCATGGTATGGAAAATCCTAAAGGGCCTCACTTAGGTGATTTACCAAATATCTCACCAGAAGAGGACGGCACAGTTCAAGTTGAATTTATTGCAAAAAATCTAACTTTAGAACCAGGTATGGAAAATTCCTTATTAGATAAAGATGGTACTGCCATTGTCATCCATGAAGATCCAGATGACTACAAAACTGATCCAGCAGGAAACTCTGGTTCACGTATAGCTTGTGGCGTTATTAAATCAGTTGAATAATGATGAAAATTGCTGTGTAATCGGGAATATATTTTCTCTTTTACGCAGTTTTTTTCTAATCTATGGTATGCGTTGGTATGAATTATATTACATAATTGCGTTAATAAAAGAGTACTTATGAGGATTGGATGTAAATCCAAGCTTTTAATTATGTGACACAATATAATAATAAGTTCTATTTTGTGACATAAATTGTGACATATAGATAAATAAAAATGAGCATTTATACCATATTCTAACCTATAACTCTACTTTGAACAATAAGTAGCACTACTGAAAGACAATATTGTAAAATATTAAATATTCTAAATGAAAACGCCTTCATACTGTCAACTTACCTTTTTTTCTATTAGTAGAATACCAAAATCATTGACATAACCAAAAAGAAATAGTTAAAATTGTAATTGTAATGTAACAAATATTTACATTGGAGGGGTATAATTGAAGAAAAGTTATTTACTATTTATTACTGTTTTAAGCTTATTACTTTTAGTGCTTGCAGCTTGTGGAGAGGAAGAGACGACTGACACAGAAAGCACAACTGATAACGATAATGGTACAACTGAAGAAACAACAACTACTGATATTGACTTTTTAAGTTTAGTAACAGGTGGTACACAAGGTACGTATTATGCACTTGGTGGTACGTTTGCAGATCTTATTTCAGATGAAACAGGTATTAAAACAACAGCAGAGGTTTCTCAAGCTTCAGCAGCAAACGCGAATGCATTAAAAGCTGGAGATGCTGAAATCGCATTTTTACAAACTGATATTGCTTACTATGCAAAAAATGGTGAGTTAATGTTTGAAGGACAACCAGTTGAAGATCTTGTAGCAATCGGCGGGTTATATCCTGAAACAGTTCAGTTAGTTACAACTGCAAAATCAGGCATTACTTCTTTTGATGATTTAAAAGGGAAAAAGGTATCAGTAGGGGCTCCTGGTTCTGGTACTTATGCAAATGCAGAGCAACTATTAGAAGTGCATGGCTTAACAATGGATGATATAGAAGCTCAAAACCTAGATTTTGGGGAATCAACGGATGGTTTAACAACTGGCCAAATTGATGCTGCTTTCATTACAGCGGGTTATCCTACTGCAGCAGTTGAAGCACTAAGTGCAACTACTGACGTAGTAATTGTCCCAGTAGAAGCTGATAAAGCTGAAGCACTTATTGAAAAATATCCTTACTATGCAGTAGATGCTGTTCCTTCTGGTACGTATGGTTTAGAGTCAGATGTTCCAACTGTATCGGTTTTAGCTATGATTGCAGTAAAATCTGATTTACCAGATGATGTTGCATACGGAATTGCAAAAGCAATTTACGGTAACACAGATAAAATTAGTCATGCTAAAGGCGAGTTTATTAAAGTTGAAACTGCTTTAGATGGAATTGGTATTGATGTTCATCCTGGAGCTCAAAAATACTTTGATGAACAAAAATAATAAATGAATGAAATAAGCTAGAATGAATAGCTTGAAGATAATACTTCTTCAAGCTATTTTTCGCCTTATTTTTATAAACACTTCAAGTTTAAAATGTTGTAAACAAATGTAGGAGAATACAAGATACATTTGTTTAGATAAGGGCGATAAAATGAAAAAGACACTTTTTCTTTTAATTATATTTATACTTGGGATTATTTTTTTGTTTTCACCAATCTTCACTGTGATGTCTTTTGAAGAAACAAGAACGAATAATCCACAAAGATATTACATAAATGTTTCCAAAGAAAATAAATTTAATATCCGGTATACGCATTCCATCCATTTAACAGATGTACTAGAAGCTTATGAAATAACAGACTCAAATCAGATTAAATTACTTTCAATGGAATATGAAGACGTTGCCATTGGTATGCCAGCTCATGCTGAAAAAGGTCAAACATTAACCTACAAAGATGGAAAATATAAGCTTGTATTTTCCAATCAGACATTAGATGACTTTTCTCTCTACATAGGAGACATCAATTTAGAATTAGCCATTCTTTATGAAGGGGAAACATATGATTTAAAAAGGAATTTAGAACGAGGAGGTTCTTATCTATTTAATATCGATAGAATTTCATTATTTGACAAGCTGAGAGGAGTTGTGATGATACATGAAAACAGTTGAAAAAGAGCGCTCAAATGAGGAATCTAGTAATCTAGTGAATTCTTCAATCACAGACCAAATTGAAACATTATCAGAGGAACAGCAACAACAATTATTAGAAAAGTATGATAATGAATCGAATACGAGAAAAGTTGCCGGTGTGATGAAATGGGTCATTTATATTGGTCTACTCTCCTTTTCATTATTTCAGCTATATACAGCCGTTTTCGGTCAATTTACAGCATATATACAACGTACAATCCATTTAGGTTTTGGATTAACATTTATTTTTTTACTGTTTCCTGCTTTTAAAAAGCAGAAAAAGAACAAGATTCCATTCTATGATTATATACTTGCGATTATTTCAGCTGTAACAGGGCTCTATTGGACAATTAATTACGATCGTCTTGTAAAAAGTTTAGGTATGATTACACAGATGGACTTTATTGTTGGACTTATTGTCATTCTATTAGTTCTAGAAGCTGCTAGACGTGCTGTAGGGCTTCCAATTGCAATTATCGCCACACTATTTTTTGGTTATGCACTTTTTGGACGACATATGCCTGATTTTTTAGCGCACCGAGGTCAATCTTTAGAACAAATGGTTAATTTAATGTACTTCTCAACAGATGGTATTTTAGGTACTCCAATCAGTGTATCGGCAACATATATTTTCGCCTTTTTACTATTCGGGGCATTCTTAGTTAAAACAGGAGTAGGACAATATTTTAATGATTTAGCCATTGCAATTGCGGGGAAATTAGTAGGTGGTCCGGCAAAAGTTGCCATATTCTCATCAGCTTTACAAGGGACTATCTCGGGTAGTTCTGTAGCAAACGTGGTTACATCTGGATCGTATACGATACCTTTAATGAAAAGGTTAGGGTACAAAAAGGAATTTGCTGGAGCAGTAGAAGCTGCCGCGTCTACTGGTGGTCAGTTAATGCCACCTATTATGGGAGCAGCAGCCTTCTTAATGGTAGAGTTTATCGGACGTGGAATCACATATTGGGACATTGCAAAAGCTGCCGCAATCCCAGCTTTACTATACTTTACAGGAATTTGGATTATGACGCATTTTGAAGCTAAACGTCTTGGTCTTCAAGGATTAAAAGAAGAAGAGCTACCAGATCGCAAAGCAATATTTAAAAAGATCTATTTATTAAGTCCAATTATATTAATTATTGTAATCATGATGTTAGGCGTACCAGTTATACTTTCTGCACTGTATGGTATTGTAGCATGTATTATCATAGGTTTTATAAATAAAGAAGTAACTTTCGGAATTCGTGAAATCATTGATGCATTAGTTGATGGTGCTCGAACAGCTCTAGCGGTTGCAGCTGCTACAGCATGTGCGGGTATCATAGTAGGAGTTGTTGTAAAAACTGGACTTGGCTTAAGTTTAGCAAATAGTTTAGTAGACCTTGCAGGTGGGAAAATATTCCTAACGTTATTCTTTGTTATGATCGCTTCTCTTATTTTAGGTATGGGTGCACCTACTACTGCAAACTATGTTATTACATCAACTATTGCTGCACCAGCAATTATTACATTACTAGCACCAGATGTATCACAAGCTTTAGTACCTATGACGGTTTTATTATCAGCACACTTCTTTGTGTTCTATTTCGGAATTATCGCAGATATTACACCGCCAGTTGCCTTGGCAGCCTTTGCAGCATCAGGTATATCCGGAGGGGACCCGATTAAAACTGGAGTGAATTCAGCTAAATTAGCCATTGCTGCATTTATTATTCCATATATTATCGTTTACTCACCTGCATTATTAATGATTGATGTAACGATTTGGCAAGTATTATGGGTAGTATTTACAGCAATAATAGGTATGATTGCGATAGGAGCTGGGGTAATCGGTTATTGGTATCGCAAAATTAATTGGTTAGAACGATTAATCATTCTTGCATCTGGATTAGCCATGATTTATCCAGAATCATTCTCTGATTTTGCGGGACTAATCGTATTTGGCATTATGTTCATAATTCAATTAACGACAAAAGATAAAGGGAAAAAACCGAAAAATAAAAAACTAAAGCCAGCTACAAACTGATATCTAAAAAGTTTGCATATTAAATTATGCAAACTTTTTATTTGTAAGAAAAAATTTATTATTAATAAATCGGATTAATAAAATGTTAAATGCTATTTAAAAGACTTATACTTAGTGGTGAATTATTACGTTCTAAAGATATATGGGAATAATGAAATTAAGTGTAAAGTGAATAGGGTTGTCAAAAAGTAATCTATTGGAGGTTAAATATGAAAAGTATTGCAGTGGATATGGATCAAGTATTAGCAGATTTTCTTGGAAAGGCTTCGCGAGCTTGCCAGGAGAGATTTAATCTTACCATCTCTAAAGAAGAATTTGATGTAGCAAAATTGGAGGCCCACCATCCAGAGCTTGTAAAAGAGTTCTTTTCAATGATTAATGAACCCGACTTTTTCCGTGACTTTGAACTAGAAGATCCCGATGCAGTTCCAGTCTTAAAAGAGCTAAGTGAACATTATGAAATATATATTGCAACAGCCGCAATGGATGTACCTGGTTGTTTTAATGCGAAGTATGAATGGTTATTAGAGCATTTTCCATTTTTAAATCCTCAGCATTTTATTTACTGTGGTGACAAAAAAGTAGTGAGAGCGGATTACTTAATTGATGATAATATTAAACAACTTCGATCATTTAGTGGGGAGGGTATTATCTATTCCCAATTTTATAACGAACACTGCACTGAATTTAAACGAGTTCATAATTGGCAAGAAATTCGAAATTTATTTTTACCAGTTAAACAATCAACTAGATAGCGATGGATTTGTATAGATGAGCGGAAAATATTAGGAGGCTGAGAAGGGAGTCATAAGTTGACTTATAATCTCAGCACCCTTTCGCTTTTCTATACTATAAATAACATAATTCTATTTGTTTAGATTACACTTGTAACGATATGTTGAGGGCCCAGACTATATATTCTAAAAATATAGAGGAATAATGATTGGTCAGTTTTATTATCTTTTTTGCATATTTAATAAAAAAATAGATTGTTTTCGATAAGAGAAGTGTGTATGATATAAAATATCAGAAAATTCAAAATAAGAGGTGCTTAATTTGACAAACCTATTATTATCGAAATTTGAAACCTATTTGTTGGATGAGAATGTTGAACTAGAACATCAGGAAGTTGAAAAAGAACATGGATATACGGAGCCTTCCAATTACGAGGAATACCCACCTGGTTTCTTTTCAAGTTTATAGAATGAAACGTCAATCAGTACAGATTTAATATACGGCAAAGTCCTTTAAGGAATTTGCCGCTTTTACTTTCCTTTTTGTTATACCTACTAAATTCTGGATATTAGGCAGAAGTGGTTAATAATTAATGTATACTTATGTATAATAGAGTAAGCAATAATAAATTTGGGGTGCGATAAATGGGCCAAGTAAAAACTTACGAAGAAGTTATCAATGGATGGTTTAATCATTTTCATAATCAGCCAGAAGTAAGCTGGAAAGAAGTAGAAACAACGAAGAAGATTGCATCAATTTTAGATGACATGAACATTAACTATAAATACTTTTCCGATATAACAGGACTTGTAGCAGAAATTGGCCAAGGAGAAGAGGTTATTGCAGTGCGAGCGGACATAGATGCGTTATGGCAAGAGGTAGATGGAACAATGCGAGCTAATCATTCTTGCGGACATGATGCAAATATTTCGATGGTGCTTGGAGCACTTCTTCAACTAAAAGATGTACCATTAAAAAAACGCATACGCTTTATTTTCCAACCAGCAGAGGAAACTGGTGGTGGAGCTATTGAAATGGTGAAGCATGGCGTAATCGATGATGTATCATATTTGTTTGGTGTACATCTACGTCCGATAGAGGAGTTACCCTTAGGTAAAGTTACACCTGCTATTCATCATGGAGCAGCAATGTTCTTAAAGGGAGCAATTCAGGGAATAGATGCACATGGGGCAAGACCGCATCAAGGAAAAAATGCCATTGATGTAGTGTTCGCCATTCAACAAATGCTAAAAAATATTTATATTAATCCTTTTGAAGTTTATAGTGCGAAACTAACTAAAATTGTAGCGGACGGGGGAAGTACGAACATTATCCCAGGGAACGCAACATTTTCAATGGATGTACGTGCACAAAAAAATTCAGTTTTAGATGAACTTCAGAAAAAAATTGAAGAAGGATTTAGAGCAATTAGTAGCATGTTCGGAGTTGAAGTGAAATGGGATTGGGTAGATAGAACTCCAGGTGCGGAAGTGTCTGAGGAAGCTACAAAAATTGCCAAAGACTCTATCGTTGAGGCATTAGGAACGGAATATTTAGAAAATCCAATTTCTACACCTGGTAGTGATGATTTTCATTTTTACACAGTGTTGAGACCGAACCTAAAAGCTGCAATGATTGGTGTTGGAGCGGACTTAACACCTGGACTACATCATCCTAAAATGACCTTTAACAAGGATGCTTTAATTATAGGTGCAAAAGTGTTAACAACTACTTTACACAACGCAGCAAAATAAAATTAACAGATTAGTAGAGACAAAAAGGATGTAAAAGTGATGAAAATTAAGCAAGTGGAAATCTATGCAGTAAACTTACCTTTAATTAAACCATTTATCATTAGCTATGCAACTTACCCAAATATTCAATCGATCATCGTTAAGATGACAACAGAATGTGGATTAGTGGGTTGGGGTGAGAGTGTACCAGACGAACACATTACAGGAGAGACTCCTGAATCAACCTACGCTATGCTAAAAAACACATTGGCACAATTAATGATTGGACAAAATCCTATGGAATTTGAAAAAATCCATGAGTTAATGGACAAAAGAGTTCACCGAGCACCAGCAGCAAAAGCAGCAATTGATATTGCTTGTTTCGATGTAGTCGGGAAAAAATTAAATGTCCCAGTGTATCAATTATTAGGTGGACGTTACCATGAAAAATTCCCTGTTACTCATGTTCTAAGTATTGATGAACCTGAGAAAATGGCAGATGAAGCCGAGCAAAAATTGGAAGAAGGATACACTTCTTTCAAAATGAAGGTTGGTCAAGACATATTAGGAGATGTAAAACGAATTAAAGCTGTTCGTGAACGTGTCGGTGAGGAAATTGCCATCCGAGTAGACGTGAACCAAGGCTGGGTAAATAGTGCAAATACACTTCAGGCACTTCGCCACTTAGAGTCTCTTGGGATTGATTGGTTAGAACAACCTGTTGCTCAGGATGATATTGATGCGATGGTAGAGATTAAATCCAAATCTACAATTCCTGTCATGATTGATGAAGGGATTCGCGATATGTACAATTTGCGTGAGATTATTGCAAAACGTGCTGCAGATAAGGTGAATATTAAGCTAATGAAGTGTGGGGGAATCTACCCGGCTATGAAGCTTGCTAATATGGCTGAGATGGCTGGAATTGAATGTCAGGTTGGATCAATGGTTGAATCTTCAATTGGTTCTGCAGCAGGTTTCCACGTTGCCTTTTCGAAAAAGATTATTAAAAGTGTAGAATTAACTGGTCCTGTTAAATTTTCGAAAGATCTTGGAGATTTAAAGGAAAGCTACTTAATCCCATATATTCAATTAAACGAACGTCCTGGTTTAGGTGTAAGTGTAGATGAAACAGTACTTGCTGAGCTTACTCAATACTCGGATTTAGTAGAGTAGGTGAAGAGAGTGAGTATAATTTTTGAAGGGCAATTAGGTAGCCAGCGTTTCCATGTAAAAAGATTAAATCAAAACTATTTGTCTAAAATTCTTGCATTACAGGAAGTAGTTTATGAGGCATTACCAAATAAAGATATCCTACAGCAATTATCTGAAGAAGAATTTTCATATATTTTGGAAGGTAATGGGTTGTTAATAGGTGCATTTGTAGATGAGCAACTTATCGCTTTTCGTGCAGTTGTAGTTCCTCAAATTGATGATGAACACTTAGGCTATACAATTGGGCTAGTAAATGAATCGGATTTAAAGAGAGTACTTTATCAAGAAATCTCTAGTGTTCATCCCCATTTTCGAGGTCATGGTTTACAAAAAACTTTAGCTAAAGTGATTATGGAACAGATTGATACGAAAGACTTTGATTACTTAGCTGCAACAGTGATGCCTTATAATATTGCTAGCTTAAAAGATAAATTTTCTCAAGGATTCTATATTGTTGAGTTGAAATATGCGTACGGTGGCAAATTGCGCTATGTATTTGCATTAGATTTACGTCAACAACCACGGTATACAAATGAGAAAGTAATCATCTCGATGGGGGATATTGATACCCAACAAAGATTGCTACGAGAAGGTTTTAAAGGTGTGGAAATGAAACCAGTAAAAGATGATTGGGTAGTAGAATATCGAAAGTCATTGTAACCTTATTAGTAAGTAGTTGAGCTACCCTAAAGGAAGGGTAGCTTTTTATGTAGAATAATATGTAGTCTAGTTTAGATAAGAGATTAGTGGAGTGTAAGTTTATGATAATTAACGAACAAATAAAAGAACAAATAAAACCATACCTCCAAAAAATGAGAGGTCAACAAAAAATAATAAATAATCGTTCAACTATTCAAGATGCAATGATTGCCTCCCTAGGTGTATTTATATCTATGTTTTTTATTTTTGAATTGACTAATTATACTAAATCATTATGGTTTATTGCCTCTTTTGCTGCAAGTAGTATGCTAGTGATGACTGCATGGAATGCTCCAGTTGGACAACCACGTAATGTTATAGGTAGCCACCTTATTGCATCATTTTTCGGTGTTTTAATTTTGAATTTATTTGGCTCTTCACCTGTAATGATGAGTTTAGCGCTTTGCTGTACAATTTTTTGTATGCTTATGACAAGAACATTTCATCCTCCAGCATGTGGTGATCCTATCATCATCATGATGAGTGGATATAGCTGGGGATTTTTATTCCACCCAGTATTAATTGGTGCTGTTATTATCGTTATTTTTGGCCTTATCCTTAATAACTTACACCCAAGAAGAAAATATCCACTGTATTGGTGGTAAAAAGCCGTCTCATTTTTTTGAGCCGGCTTTTTCATTAGGATATTAAGTTATTTCAAAATAGTAGTACGAAGATCGCCTACTTCATTGGACAATGTTCACAGTGCATTAAGCCAGGAATGTCTTTGGAAAAACAGCAGCTTTTTCTGATTGGTTTATTTACTAGTGCAGCTGGGCTTTTTCCACCAGTATATTGATAAAACCATGATTTATTAGAGAATTGTTGCCAAACTTTTACACCTTCTAGAATCTCTAAATCCTCAAATGCGCGGTCAGCCAACATTGGATTTTCAAGCTGTTCATAATAATTCCATAGTATATATCCAAAAAGATTTTCCCATAAAGTAAGAGGGGAGATAGAAGTAGTTTTACGTAATTGTTGAAATACTTCATGGCATTGATACAAGAGTTTGCTTATTACATATTCACGTTCACTATCTTCAACATAGCGATAGTCAGTTGGTGTAATAAACGTTCCAAGCGTATTTACACCATACTCATTAATCAAACTGTATCGTACATCTATTCTTTTACCATCCCAAATTTCATCATACATGGAAAGCATATAAAATTGTGTTGCCATAAACATCCCATAACGTCTACTAAAATGTGAGATGGCAGCTGCTTCTGTCCCCGCTTGAGTAATACCCATCATTAAATTCCGAAAATCTGTTAAGTAAAAATCCTTATGTAAATTTTCTAAAGTAAATAGTGGTCGTTCAGGGTTCTCTGTAAAAACGCCAAATGAATTTAAAACACGTAGTTGATCATAAGTTAGAGCAGGCATTCAGTTCACCTTCGTTTTTTTACATTAACTATAACACTTCCATGAAAATTGATGAAGATATTCGTTTTTACTATACAAAAAAGGTTATTAGTAATAAAATATATAAAACAGATAAGAAAGGTTGGTTTTAATATGGAACAAATACCTTCAATACCAAGACCGTTAGTAAGAACGAACCAATGGACAATTTTCCTTTCCGTTGTTTTAACATGGATTACGGGGGAAGTATGGATATTAGCAATTCCTCTTGTTGCAAATTTAATGGGGATTTTACTTAATTTTAATCCGATAATGAAAATAGCGAGAGTTTTAATTATAAAAGATGGTAAGAAATATATACCGGAAGATGTGACCCAACAAAAGTTTAATGCTTGTATAGCGGTGTTTTGTTTAGCTGGAGGGTTAATTAGCTTTCTTGTTGGCTGGACGATAGTAGGGTATGTATTTACAGTTATGGTGGCGGTAGCTTCATTTGTAGCCATTTTAGGATTTTGTGTGGGTTGTTTTATTTTCTTCCAAATAAAACAATATCAATATCGTCAATCAATCAAACATTCGTAATAAAGTTTTGGTTTTCAAAAACCTTTTCATTAACTAGTTGACATTCTAATTGAAAACGATTATCATTATCATATAAAGCAAAAGCTTATTACACTTGTAATAAGCTTTTCTCCAAAGTTTTTAAGTCTAGACGTTCTTCCCCCCTATTTTGAGCGTGTAGACAGTAAAATAGCCGAGCTTCAATGTTGAAGATCGGCCTCTTTTTCTTTTATTTGAGCATTCTTTGAAACATGCATTGTATGATAACTATGGAGTAACATACCAATGATAATGACGCCAATACCAATTAGTGCAACTGGTTCAGGAAGGGGAACATGGAGTAATACTATTTCTCCTATAATCACAAATAAAACCTCTGTCGATTGCGTGGCTTCTACAGCGGCTAGTTTCCCTTGATTGTTGCGAACTCGATCGGTGGCAATAAAAAATAAGACAGTAGCGATGACACCTGAACTAACACTGACAATTAAGGATTGAAAGACCTGGTTTGCAGTAGGTAGTCCAACAGTAAATATGGCATAAAGCGCTAATACAATCCACGCCGGTAGCGAGGCAATTGTCATACCAAGAACACGTTGATATGTATCGAGTTTTCCTCCACAAACCTCCATCATTTTACGATTTCCTAAAGGGTAAGAAAAAGCAGCAATAATAACTGGCAAAATGCCTAACATTAGAGTTTTAAAAGATATAGATTGTGCTTGTGGAATCTGTATAAGCAATATTCCGATTAAAATAACCGTAGAGATTAGTAAAGAAATAACGGGTATTCTTTGTCGCTGTTTTACGTCTCCTATTAAGGTAGTAAAGAATGGAGCTAATAAAACGCCTGCTACAATTGTAATCTGCCATGTTCCTGATACAATCCATCCTGGACCAAACGCAGCAGCGTAAGTTAAAGGGCCGTAGAATAAAACAAATCCTACAAAACTCCAAAGTAACCACTTTGATGGTCTAGATTGCATTTCCTTCACTAGTGGTTTCCACCCATTTCGAATGACCACAATAACGAAAAGAAAGGGAAGCATAAAAAAATAGCGTAAGGAGGCACTCCATAACCAGCTACCGCCGTTTAATTCCATTGCGTGGTTTAAGATAAAGGTAACTGCAAAAAATAAACTCGCCAGTATACCTAAAGCAATTTCTTTCAACTTATTAACCTACTTCCATCCAATTTCTCAAGGCATACTTACAATTCTAGTTATAATTTAACTTAATATTCCGACTTGTTTCTATCTAAAATAAGCGAAGTAAGGTTCTGACTCTTACTTCGCCATAAAACAATCTATTTGCCTTCTGTTTCAAATAACTGAACAATCTCTAATATAACTTTCGCTGCCAGTTCCATCGTTTCACCTGATACAAATTCAAATTTCCCATGCATGTTTTCTCCACCAGCAAAGATATTAGGTGTTGGTAAACCCATAAATGATAATTGTGAGCCATCTGTACCACCACGGATAGGTTCAACAATTGGAGATATGTCTAGGTTTTCCATCGCTCTGTATGCGATATCAACAATTTCTTTTACTGGTTCAATTTTTTCACGCATATTATAGTACTGATCTTCAATTTCAACAGTGATAGAATTCTCACCATATCTATCTTTCATCATTTTTTCGACTTCAAGGAAGTGTGCCTTTTTAGCTTCGAATTTTTCTCGATCATGGTCACGAATAATATAAGAAAGTTTCGCTTCCTCAATATGTCCATTAAAGTTCATTAAATGGATAAAGCCTTCATAACCTTCCGTTTTTTCAGGAACAGCATCTGATGGCATGGAATTTTGAAACTTAATAGCTAAGGTAATGGCGTTTACCATTTTTCCTTTAGCAGAACCTGGATGGACGCTCGTTCCATGAGTTGTTACTTTTACAGCAGCTGCATTAAAGCTTTCAAATTGTAATTCCCCAAGTGGGCCACCATCCATTGTATAAGCATAATCAGCACCAAAAGCTTTTACATCAAATTTATGTGGGCCTCGGCCAATTTCTTCATCTGGTGTGAAAGCAACACGAAGTTTACCGTGTTTGATTTCTGGATGCTGTACTAAGTATTCCATTGCTGTCATGATTTCTGCGACTCCAGCTTTATCATCAGCACCTAAAAGAGTTGTACCATCAGTTGTAATCAACGTTTGACCTACATAATTTTTTAGATTTGGAAAGTAGCTAGGAGACATGATGAGCTCATCATTTAACTGGATATCTCCACCATCGTAATTATCAATCCGATTTGGATTTACATTTTTGCCTGAAAAATCAGGTGATGTATCAACGTGGGCTAAAAACCCGATTGTTGGAACTTCTTTGTCCGTATTTGCAGGTAAAGTAGCGAATAAATAACCGTTTTCATCTAAAGTAACTTCTGTTAGTCCAATTTCTTCCATTTCAGCTTTTAACACATGTAATAAGTCAAATTGTTTTTCTGTAGATGGTGTTGTTGAGCTTTCAGGATTGGATTCAGTATCGATTTTAGCGTAGCGAATTAATCGTTCGATTACTTGTTCTTTCATTAAATAAAGCCTCCTAACAGATTAGTTCTTTTATTGTATCACTTCGCTTCGAATTGCGGAATATTTTGGGATGCTTAAAGCCATTAAAATTTGAGCACCATAATAGGTTAACATTATTAATTGATGAGAATAATCGACTGGGAACATAAACTTATTGATTGCTAGAATTGAGTCCGAGACGATGAATAGGAGTGCCCCGAAGATTGCAAACTTTGACCCTGTCCTAAAGGAAGACCATCCCATTATTAAAATAACAATTATATAAGTAAAAACTGCCATAGCAAGGATGATATTACTTCCCTGTATTAATGACCAACCAATCCAAATGATCATAATTGCACCATAGAGACTTAAGCAAACAGTAAACAAAAAAGGGGCCTTTGTTTCGTCTGTTTTTAAAAAGGCACGAATGTAAAACAAATGACCAATTAAAAAGCACACTAGGCCAATGATAAACCATTGAAGTGTATAATCTCCAAAAGCGCAAAAAATGAGTGCGAATAGGACGGATATTTTATATGAATTTACATTTTCCGCTTTTGTAAGAATTGCTAACAAGATAATCAGTATCATTGGCAATAATTTGAAGACCATAACAAGGGAAGGACTAATTGTTTCATAAAAGAAAGTGTAATAAAGTCCTAAGATAATAATGAAAGTTATAAATAACTTTTGTTGCAATGGTATCACTCCTCTTGAGCTCTAAACTACGGAAAATCAAATTCAACCTCATTATTAAAACTTTTATTTTAAGGTTACTAATATTTATGAAACTATTCGTTAAGCTATTCCGTAGAACAAATTAATAGAAAGGATGATTCGATTGACTCAAACTTTAATTATGGCGTTAATTGCCTCTGTTGTTGCAACCCTCCTAATTGTTCCACTAACAAAAAATACACAAAAGGGAGAAATCTCAAATAAGCAACTAATAAATTCATTTATATCGGTTTTGATTGCAAGTTTTATCATTGGTTTTGTAATCATCTATATTACAAAAATTGATATGCATTGGACGGTGTTTGCATACGCCTTACCAGTCATTGCTTTACTTGGTACGTTGACTTCAAAGGGGATAGAACAAACTTTAAAAGGATTTGTCTTTTTAGCGAGTATCCTTCTACTTGGGTATATGCTATGTGCCCCTTTCTTTAATGCAGATGAAAAATACAAATCAGCAAAAATGGATGTGAAAGTGGAGATTGAACCATTTGACGAAACACAAACACCAGCTAGTGTTCCGCCTCGTTTTGCGCAAAATAAAATGAAAAAGGCATTTGGGCAAGTACCAAATACAAGTTACTATGAGTTGGGTAATCTACAAATTCAAAAAGTGAATGGGGAGTATGTCTACATTGCTCCTGTAGAGTTCTCTGGACTATGGAAATGGTTTAATGGAAAAACAACACCTGGTTATTTCACGATGAGTGCAACCGATTCCACAGATAATCCGAAATTTATCAAATCTGAAATGACATATGTACCTTCAGCCTTTTTAAATAAAAATCTTGAACGTCATATTCGCTTAGAAAATCCAACATTAATCTTCTATGGCGATCCGCAGCTTGAGGTAGATGATGAAGGTAAACCATTCTATATTCGTTCATATGGGGAGTTTATCTCGGCACGGAACGGATTCGATGCTAAAGGGATCGTGATGGTGGATCCAGCAACAGGGGATTCAGAAGTATTAACTTTAGATAAAGTCCCTGAATTTATCGATGGAGCAGTTTCTCCAGAAGCAGTTAGTCTTCAAAATAGCTACTATGGAAACTATATACATGGTTTTTGGAATAGTTTGTTTGGTAAAAAAGATGTGAAGCTACCTTCAGATGAAGGGACTGAAGCGAATGTAAGTCCAATTTTTAATGAAAATGGAGAAATGTATTACTTCACAGACTTTACGAGTCCTAAAGAAGGTGTGGACTCCATGCTAGGATACTCCTTAACGAATGCTCGTACAGGTGAATCAACTTACTATACAGGAAATCTTGAAGAATCTTATATGGATTCCCAAGGGGCATTAGATATTATAGAAAAGAAATTTATTGAAAAAGAATGGGTAGGTAAAATGCCAATTCTTTATAATTTCTACGGAGAAGCGAGTTGGCTAGCGCCAGTCATAGATTCCAATGGATTCTTACAAAACTACTTTATTGTTTCAGCTGCTAATCCAGAAATTTCAGCTTATGGAACAACACCAAACGATGCATTGAAGCAGTATAAAACAGCACTTAGTCGTGGTGGTGGAACAGTTGACGGTACTTCTAAATCAGAAGAAGCTACAATTAAAGGTGAGGTGGTTCGTGTTTATAAAGAACGTGTTGGCGATTACACAGAAGTGACGTTCTTATTAAACACAGGCCAAAATTTTATTGTTAGTTCACAAAATGTACCTTTAGCAATTTATCTACAAGAAGGGGATCATGTAGCCATTACGTATTATGCTACGAAAGAATTATTCCTTCCTGTCAAAGAAATGATAATAGAAGGAATCGTGACACCTAAATAAATTGTGTGAAGAGTAAAAGTCCAAACCAAGAACTTGGTTTGGACTTTTTTGTGTGTTGGTTGATATTTAAAATATCGTATGAGGCACAATTAGTGGTAGAGATGCTAATGGGGAGTTACTTTATATGGAAATTGATTTTTTTATATGTATATGGCTATGAGACAGTGTTGGGCAGAAGCCTTCTTATTGGGTAGAAGAAAGCTAATTTATAAACCAGTTTAAATCATAAGAGTGGTGGTGCTGTCGAAGAGGCAAGTTCTCTAAGCTGTTTTAATCGAGAAGAGTGCTTGAAAGGTAGAAGAAACAGGTTCTCTAAGCCGTTTTGAGCGAGAGAAGTGCTAGAAAGGTCGAAGAGAAGTGTTCTCTAAGCCGTTTTGAGCGAGAGGTGTGTTTGAAAGGTAGAAGAGACAGGTTCTCTAAGCCGTTTTGGATGAGAAGCGTGCTAGAAAGGTAGAAGAAACAAGTTCTCTAAGCTGTTTTAATCGAGAAGAGTGCTTGAAAGGTAGAAGAAACAGACTCCCTAAGTCGTTTTGAACGAGAAGATTCCTTTTGGGTAGAAGAACCCCAATCCTAAAGCAAGTAAAAATAAAAAGTGATACAAAGGTAGATTAATCTTACCTTTGGTATCACTGTGAATGTTTACTTCCAAGTAAATCCTTTAGAAGATAGGAATTCTTTGATATATGGTCTTTTTTGTTCAACTAGGAAGTCTGCCATCTGCTTTGTCCAGTTAGCCATTTTTTGATTTGAACTACGACTAGCGTAATAATCTTCCATTGTTGCATCGTATTCATCTAGTAAAGTAGTATATTTATCAACATCATAGCCGTTCTCATGTAGCACTGCTTCAACTGGAAGGCGCGGTTTTGTTTCATTGCGCTTAGTAGGCGTTCCAATTGTCATTGCAAATAGTGGAAACACGTATTCAGGTAAGTTGAACAGTTCGCTAATCTCTTTTGGATTATTACGAGCGCCACCAATATAGCAAATGCCATAGCCGGCATCTTCAGCAGCAATTACAAAGTTCTGAGCAAAAATCCCAACATCTGCTACACCAACTAACACGTTTTCGGCACTATCCGCAACTATATCTACACCATGCTTTTGGCCGGCAACTTGTAGACGTTTAAAGTCTACGCAGAAAAGAAAAGAGGCACCTGCAGTTTTAAACTGAAAATCATTTTTTGAAAGCTCACCAAGCTTTTGTTTCTTTTCTTCATCAGTTACCCAAATCACACTGTAAGCTTGTACAAAGTGAGAACTTGCTGCCATTTGAGCAGTTTGGATTAAATCTACAACAGTTTCCTTTGGAATGACTTCACCTGTATATTTTCTTACTGACGTATGGCTACGTAATAAATCTTTTGCTGACATCTCAATTCCTCCCCTTAAATACACATTTTCAACTCTAAACTGCGAAAAATGCTCTATAAGGTTATCTTAGTATATTTTGGGGTTATTTACAAAAAAGCAACCTCTCCCCGGGGGCGAGAGGTTGCTTTTTCTGCGACGAAAGCGAAGCGGCAGTCGCAAAAAAGGATCCAAAAAAGAATCCAAAAAAGAATCTGTATCTGCGACGACAGTCCCCAAAGAAAACCCCGGGGGCGAGAGGTTGCTTTTTCTGCGACGAAAGCGAAGCGGCAGTCGTAAAAAAAGGATCCAAAAAAGAATCTGTATCTGCGAAGTGGCAGTTGCAAAACCGAACCTGGCTAGAAATGTTGCTTTGGGTCAATAAAATCCATTCTTATCGCCTATCGCTTTTTCTTAAAGGCTGCCGTCACTCTAGGCTCTATCCCAGCACGCATGCGTTGAATGTTCTCGATGTGCAGAGTAAGGGCAATGAAAAGTAAAAAGAGAGTAATAAGAAATGGCCAAATAGTGGGTTCGATTAGAAGTGCGGTAACACTGAAGATGATATATAAAATAAAAACGCCAATTAGTAAATAATTCGTAATAAGTGAAGCGATTATGAATACGACGACAGCAAGTAAACCGATTTTCCAGTTGAGTGCAACAAAGATACCAATTAAGGAAGCTGTGCCTTTTCCACCACGAAACTTCATATGAATAGGGAAGTTATGTCCAAGGATGACTGATGCTCCTATAAGATAGAGTAATAGGGAAGTTTGTTCAAAGGTGAAAGCAGTATAAATTAGGCTTAGCCGAAGTAGAACGATCGCAAGTATTCCTTTACCAATGTCAATTAGAGCAACAAGCACACCAAATTTCCATCCTAACGATAAGGTAGCGTTGGATGCGCCAGCATTTCCATGACCAACTTTTTTTAGGTCAACACCGGATAATAATTTGGCAATAGTAGAGCCATGAATGCACCCTATAGAATAACCAGCTAATATGACAATGATAATGGCATAACCCATCATAAAACTCCTTTCAAAAAAATTCTTTTTATAATATACTCTATGAAAATAAAAGTAGTTTTAAAAATTATTAAAAAATTTTAAATGTTTAGTTGACATAGTTGATTACTATGATTTATAGTTATATCAACGATGGAACATGAATCAAATACCTTTATCCAGAGAGGCGGAGGGACTAGGCCCTACGATGCCCGGCAACCAGCATTTACATGCCAAGGTGCTAATTCCTACAGATTTTGATTAGATCTGAGAGATAAGGGGAGGAAAAATTGCAACTTTGCAGCCCTCTTCTTAAGAAGAGGGCTTTATTTTTTTCCATAAGGTCCTCCTCAAATGTAAGATCACCCATCGATTCGATTTTTAGGAGGAAGAAAACATGTCACAACAACGACCGGAAACACAATTACTTCACGGAGGGCAAAAACCCGATCCAGTAACAGGAGCGATCGCAGTACCTATTTACAGAACTACTGCATATGCTTTCGAAAGTACAGAGCATGCACGAAAATTATTCGCACTCGAAGAACCTGGTAACATCTATTCTCGTATTATGAACCCTACTGTTGATGTCTTTGAAAAACGTGTGGCATTGCTTGAAGGGGGAACAGCTGCAGTTGCTTTATCATCTGGCGCGGCTGCAATTGCTTTTTCTATCCTTAACATTGCTGGTACTGGTGACGAAATTGTTGCTGCAGGTTCATTATATGGTGGTACGTATAATTTATTTGCGAATACATTACCGCGTTATGGTATTACAACTATTTTTGTCGATGAAAGCGATCCCGAAAATTTCGAAGCGGCCATTACTGATAAAACAAAAGCGATATATGCAGAAACTGTTGGTAATCCAAGTTTAAATATTTTAGATATCGAGCGAGTAGCGGAAATTGCTCATGCGCATGGACTTCCGTTAATCATTGATAATACGTTCCCATCCCCATACGGATCAAACCCAATTGAATTCGGAGCAGATGTGGTAGTCCATTCTGCAACAAAATGGATTGGTGGTCACGGAACAACAATTGGAGGCATCGTCGTCGATGCTGGTAAATTCGATTGGACGCAAGGACGATTCCCAGGCTTTACTGAGCCGGATGAATCTTATCACGGCATACGTTACGGAATTGATACAGCAGCGGCTGCATTTGCTACGAAACTGCGAGTTCAATTATTACGTGACTTTGGCCCAACCCTAGGTGCTGATAGTGCATTTAACTTCCTACAAGGTCTTGAAACGCTTCATTTGCGTTATACGAAACATGGGGAAAATGCATTGAAAGTTACAGAATATCTTGAAAACCACCCATTCGTGGAATATGTTAATTATCCAGGTAAAGAAAACTTCCCATCGCATTCATTAGCGAAAAAATACTTGAAAAATGGTTACGGTTCTATGCTCACATTTGGCATTAAAGGGGGACGTGATGTGGGAAGTAAAGTTATTGATAATGTACAGCTATTCTCCCATGTTGCAAACGTAGGGGATGCTAAATCTTTAATTATCCATCCAGCCTCAACAACTCATCAACAGTTATCACCGGAAGAGTTAAAAGTTGCAGGTGTATCTGAGGAGCTCATTCGCTTATCAATCGGGTTAGAGGCTGTTGAAGATATCATTGCAGATTTAGATCAAGCTTTAACAAAAGCAATTGAAAATGTTGCACAAACAAATGCTTAATTAAATAGATTGTAATTGGTGAAAACAACTTTTCAAATCATCTGGGAAAAGGATGTTTTCGCCAATTTCAATAAGGCTATTCATAAGGCTATTTTTTTTAAAAATCAAAACCAAGTAACTAGATAAGTTTTATTGACATAAAGGGTTTTTATTTCTATAATATTTAATATAGAGAAAATTAATCGGAATTAAAATCTACCCCTTGCAGGAATTTAAATTTAGGTTAAGTTAGTATTCTTCGTGGATACATTACTACTAACAAAAAGGAGTGTTGTTAAATGGGAAACAACTATAGTGCACAGAACGTTGCGGCATATTTTATATATGAATTAAATGAAAAAGGAGCGTTCATTAATTCAGTTTCACTCCAACATTTGTTGGCTGAGGTTGATCAGCTTTGGTATAAAGTGTTTGGACATTCTGCGTATAAAGAAGAAACGACTTCATTTTCAGAAAACGGTTATTTTGTAAAAGATGTTTACGAAGCATATAAAGAGTTCGAAGATCAGCATTTGGCATTACCTGCGAAAGAATGGCACTTAGAGTACGGTCAGTTCCAGCTCGTACATCGTACTTATGGTGTGCCTGCTTTTACGACAAAAGAGTTGCTTATCGTTAACAGTGTTATGAATAAATATCGTAAATTCATTTTAAATAAGGCATCCTAGTATTCTCCCATTTAACAGCGCTTTAACTTGTACAACTATATAACACTTCATTTACCTGTACGCTCTCGTTACAGGTTTTTTTATTGTTTGCATGTAACTTAATTACAGATAATGCGTATGGTTCCTTTAGGGAAACTTCACGGTTGTTTAGAATGATTTTCTAATTATTAAGATGTTATATTGACAAAATAAATTTTTACTATAAAATAATAAACAATTCAAAAATATTTGTATAAAACAAAGGCTATGAAAAGAAATAGTAGCAATTAGGTTTACAGACAGAAAGTTACCGGTTGATGAGAGGTGCATGTAGAACAATTGTGAATTCATCTTGGAGCTGTGTACCGAAAAGATATCTCTTAGTAGGCTACACCGGTATTGCACCCGTAATCATGTGCGAGAGTATCGTCAAATGACTGTACTTCTTGAGATAAGCAATGTGAGTTGCTTATAAATTAAAGGTGGTAACACGAGTTGAATCGTCCTTTTGGTTAATCCAAAAGGGCGTTTTTTGTTCCTTTATTTTAGCCAGATATTTGAAATTATAAAGTTATAAGGAGAAAGCGATTATGAAAGAAAATCATCAAGAAAAACAGCTTAAACGGGGTTTAAGCAATAGGCATATACAATTAATCGCTCTTGGTGGATCTATTGGAGTAGGCTTATTCTATGGTTCCAGTAGCACCATTCAAATGGCAGGCCCTTCTATCTTGTTGTCCTATTTAATAGGTGGATTAGTCATATTTACCATTATGAGGGCTTTGGGAGAAATGGCTGTGGCAGAACCGGTATCAGGTTCTTTTAGTGCATATGCTAATAAATATTTAGGGAATTTTGCTGGATACTTAACAGGATGGACATATTGGTTCATGTGGATTGTCGTTGGTATGGCAGAAATAACGGTCGTTGGCGTTTATGTGAATTACTGGTTCCCAGATATACCGCAGTGGGTAACAGCACTTGCTGTTCTTATTTTAATGACAATTATCAATCTAGCAAATGTAAAAGCATTTGGAGAGTTTGAATTTTGGTTTGCCCTGATAAAAGTTGTAGCGATTATCGGAATGATTGTTCTTGGATTAGCTATTATTTTATTTGGTATTGGTAATAATGGAAATCCAATTGGTTTTAGTAATCTATGGTCTCATGGAGGGTTTATACCAAATGGATTTGAAGGAATATTAATGTCCTTTGTGCTCGTAATGTTTTCTTTTGGTGGAGTAGAGTTAGTAGGGATCTCAGCAGGAGAGGCAAAAAATCCTGAAAAATCAATTCCGTCTGCTATTAATAATGTTATTTGGCGGATATTAATCTTCTATATCGGTGCTTTAGGGATCATGATGATTCTATATCCTTGGAATGAAGTAGGCTCAAACGGTAGTCCATTTGTTCAAATTTTTGATCACGTCGGTATTCCAGGTGCAGCTCATATTATCAACTTTGTTGTAATTACTGCAGCTCTATCTGCTTTTAATAGTGGATTATTTAGTACAGGAAGAATGTTATACAATTTATCTTTACAAAATAATGGACCAAAGTATTTTAAAACACTTAGTAAAAACGGAAGTCCTAGAAGAGGAATTCTATTCTCATCTCTATTTTTACTAATAGCAGTTATCTTAAATTATGTTGTTCCCGAAAAAGTATTTACCTATATTTCTGCGATTGCAACCGTAGCAGTTATTACAAGTTGGATGATCATTTTAATAACTCAATTAAAGTTTAGAAAAACAAAATCGAAACAGGAAATAGCACAAATTAAATTTAAAATACCGTTTTATCCATTTTCTACATATATTGCGATTGCATTTTTAGTAATGGTTATTATTTTAATGGCCTTTATTCCAGATATGCGCATTGCATTGTATGTCGCACCTGTTTGGTTCTTAATTCTGTATATTGCATACAAAGTAAAGAGTGTTGAAAAGTAGTTAAATTATTTTTATTTGAGTAATTTTTAAAACATATTTATGAAACTTTTAAATCTTTTTTGACCTTCTAAAAAAAACAATTGTCCATCTTGGGTAGAATCCCCTTGTTTTCCGTCTAAAGATAAGATAAAATTCTCTTATGTTAAATTTTTAGAATTATTTGTTTTTAGTCGGAAAATTTACTTATATTAGACTGGCGAATGTTTTCTAATCACGATTATTATTAGATTCCTAGAAGCCTAATGATATAAGATGTTAAGTGAAGATGGAGGCGAGTATAGAAATGGCAATAATCAAGGCGGCCATCTTAGGTTTTGGCACAGTAGGTCAAGGTATATATCATATATTAAATGAAAAACGTGAAGAGCTACGCGAGAAATTAGGATTAGAATTAGAAGTAGCTAAAATCTTAGTGCGCGATACAACAAAAGAACGTGTACCAGGAACAGCACACTTATTAACTGACAGCATTGATGAGTGCCTTTCAGTAAAAGGAATTCAGGTCGTATTTGAAGCAATTGTAAACGAAGAACCTGCCTTTGGCTATTTGAAAAAGGCTGTCGAAAATAAGTGCCATGTCATTACTGCCAACAAAGTAATGTTCGCTAAGCGAGGATTAGAATTACAAGAATTAGCAAGACAAAATGGTGTATTTGTAGGTTATGAAGCTACAACAGCTGGTGGTGTTCCAGTTATCAAGACCATGAAAAATATTCTTCTAGTGAATGATGTTTCGAGAATTCAAGGGATCTTAAATGGTACAACAAATTATATTTTAACTAAAATGCGTGCAGAAGGCTGGTCATTTGATGAGGCCTTAAGAGAGGCACAAGCACTTGGATATGCAGAAGCTGACCCCTATAATGATATTTCGGGTCAAGATGCATTTAAGAAGCTGATGATTTTATCTTCTCTTGCTTTTGGTGATCAACCGAACTGGGCGGATGTAGAAGTAATTGGCATTGATAGTATTTCAGCTGAACAAGTTGCTGACTCATTAGAAAAGGGCCTTCGATATCGCCATGTAGCAGAGGTTGAAAAATATCCAGATGGTACGTTATATGCGAAAGTTGCACCGATGCTAGTAGATAAAGAACATCCACTTTATCCAATCGATGATGTGTTTAATGCTGTGACAATGGAGACGAATTACATTGGTACACTAACACTCGTTGGTCCTGGTGCAGGTATGTACCCAACAGCAAGTGTTATGGTTGAAGACTATGCAGAGATTATCGGCAAACGAGCGGGTTTTGTCGTTACAATTTAAAACCATCTTGAGGTGCGAACTTATTTTGCACTTCAAGATGGTTTTTAGCTTCCATTAGTAATCGTTATGATTTTAATTAATCTTCATCTTTAATATCCGGATCTTCAGGAATGGGGGTATTGCGCCAAATTTCAATCTCTTCTTTAATACGTTCAAGTTGTTCATGATACGTATCAAATTGGGTACTATTTACAAGGTACTGTTTTCCATCATGTACTGCTTTGATTCGGCCAGCATAGATGTAACGTAGTACTTGTTCCTCTGGCATGGAAATATCTCTTGCAGTTTCGGCAACAGTTTTATACATACATGATGACCTCCATCTTCTTTAGTAAAAGATATCTCTCATTTATAAGAATATCAAAAGAGAGAAGTTACCCCTTTATTATAAGTGAATATCATAAAAACGCTACAAAAATACAAATACACTACTTCCATCCTAGTGTAACCTAAGTTGAAGAGGAGTATCTATGAAACTCAGTTACATATCAAAAAAAGCAGCCTGATTGGACTTTCATCCAATCAAACTGCTTTTCCAGAACTATTCAAAAAGTTGTTTTACTTTTGAATATTCTTCCTCGCTATAAACTCTTGAGCGTGTAATGAAATGCTGCTCCTCTATACTATCAAGCGAGAATTCTGCTCCGCTTCCATTAACAGCATCGATTATTAGTTGTGTATGTTTCCAATATTCGTATTGGCTTCTATGAATATAGAAGGGGACACCACCTATTGAACCAAGATTGATATCAGAATCTGAGATTAGAAAATCACCTTCTCGATAGCACATTGGGACAGAGCCATCACAACACCCTCCAGATTGATAAAACATAATAGATCCATGTTTTCCTTTGAGTAACTCTATTAAGAGAAGGGCCTCATTTGTCGCAACGACACGATCTATCATTGTTAAATCTCCCTTCAATTAGAAGAATCCTTGAGGTTTTCTATCATAACTAACTAGTAAACATTTTGTTTGTGAATAGTGATCTAACATCATCGCATGGTTTTCACGGCCAATACCTGACATTTTGAATCCACCAAATGCTGCACCAGCAGGGTATTTATGATAAGTGTTTGTCCAAACACGACCAGCTTCGATGGCACGACCAGCACGGTAAGCGATATCGCCGCTACGTGACCATACACCTGCACCTAATCCGTAAAGAGTATCGTTGGCAATTTCGATTGCTTCATCAAAATCTTTGAATGTAGTAACAGAAAGAACTGGACCAAAGATTTCTTCTTGGAAGATACGCATTTTATTGTTGCCTTTGAATACAGTTGGTTGGATGTAGTTACCTGTTTCTAAATCGCCACCAAGATGGTTTTCTTCACCACCGATAAGTAGTTCTGCTCCTTCTTCTTTACCAAGTTGGATATAAGAAAGAATTTTTTCCTTTTGTTGAGAAGAAGCTTGAGCACCCATCATAACTTCTGTATCTAGTGGGTTACCAACTTTAATGGCTTTAACGCGTTCTAAAGCGCGTTCCATAAATTTATCGTAGATTGACTCTTGAACTAAAGCACGAGAAGGGCAAGTACAAATTTCGCCATTGTTTAATGCGAACATAACTAAACCTTCGATTGCTTTGTCTAAGAACTCATCATCTTTATCCATCACATCTTCAAAGAATACGTTAGGTGATTTACCACCAAGTTCAAGTGTAACAGGGATAATGTTTTCAGTCGCATATTGCATTATTTGGCGACCAACAGCAGTTGAACCAGTGAATGCGATTTTCGCAATACGCTTGTTTGTAGCTAATGGTTTACCAACTTCAATACCGAAACCGTTTACAATATTTAAAACACCAGCTGGAAGTAAATCTTGAATTAACTCTACTAAAACCATGATAGAAACTGGAGTTTGTTCAGCCGGTTTTAATACGATACAGTTACCTGCTGCAAGTGCTGGTGCGATTTTCCAAGCTGCCATAAGAATAGGGAAGTTCCAAGGAATAATTTGCCCTACAACACCTAGGGGTTCTTGGAAATGGTAAGCAACAGTATCGTTGTCCAATTGAGTAGTATGGCCTTCTTGAGCACGGATAACTCCAGCAAAGTAACGGAAGTGATCAATTGCTAATGGAATATCAGCATTTAACGTTTCGCGAACAGCTTTTCCGTTATCCCAAGTTTCTGCTACTGCAAGATATTCTAAATTTTCTTCTAAACGGTCTGCAATTTTGTTTAAAATAATTGCACGTTCAGTTGTAGATGTTTTTCCCCAAGAACTTTTAGCTGCATGTGCTGCATCTAATGCTAATTCAATATCTTCTACTGTAGAACGTGCTGCTTTCGTAAATACTTCACCAGTAACTGGTGTTTTATTTTCAAAGTATTGACCTTTTACTGGTGCTACCCATTCGCCACCAATAAAGTTATCGTACTTTTCTTTAAAATTAACAATTGCACCTGTTGTATTAGGATTTGCATAAATCATTATGAGTTCCCCCTTAGGAAGTATATACAGTGAAAATGATGAATTCTCCATATGATGACGCTTACATTCTCGCTTAAAAAAATATTCTATAGAAATTCGGTCTATTTTTCTACTGCTATATTCATATAATGAACCTTCGTCTTGAAATTATCAAGCAATAAATCTCTTTTTTTGTCGAAAAGAATTTCCTTCATATAATACGAAAAAAATGATATTTCTAGAAGATTTTATATTGCTGTCACTTATTCAACATTTGTAGTTATTATTATTTGTTATAATTTAACATGTTAACGTAAGGGTTTAAGTTGATATAAAAGTTGAATAATATCCTAACCAACATAGATAGTGAGGTATATAAATGAATTTATTTGCATACATATTTGTCTTACTAGCAGCGATGCTTTGGGGCACAGTTGGGACTACACAAACATATTTACAGGAAGGGGTTTCCTCGATTGCCGTCGCGGCGGTCCGATCAGCAATTGGGGGAGGGGTCTTGCTTGTAGTAGCTCTTGTGATGGGAAAGATAAAGTTTAAAACATGGTCATGGAAATGGACCTTCCTAGCTGCTTTAACCATTGCGTTATTCCAATCTTTATTTTTTACATCTGTTCGTTTTACTGGTGTCGCTTTGGGAACTGTTGTGACAATCGGGAGCTCTCCTGTCTTTTCAGGTTTAGTGGAATGGGCAATTTGGAAAAGGAAACCGAATCGAATCTGGGCAATTGCAACTGTGCTCGCCATCATTGGCTGCATGCTTTTATTTGTAAACCGAGGAAAGGCTACAGTGGATCTTATCGGAATACTTTTAGCCCTATGTGCAGGTCTCATGTTTGCGTTATATACGAACTGTAGTAAGCAGTTAACCGAGAAAGAAGCAACACTACCTGCAGTAGCCATGACGTTCACATTATGTGCGCTTTTTCTTTTGCCACTTTCAAGTAGTGGTGTCAACTGGGTGTTCGAAGGCCAAAATCTACTGCCAATGCTATTTATGAGCTTAGTAGCAACAAGTTTAGCTTATCTTCTATTTCTAGGAGGTTTAGAGAAAATCTCTTCTTCCTCAGCAGTGACGCTCTCCTTAGCAGAACCTCTAACGGCAGCGTTGCTAGGTGTCTTTTTAGTAGGGGAATATCTGAGCGTGACCTCTTGGGTTGGCGTTGCGTTGTTACTCGGTGGGATTGTTGTGTTAACTGTAGGTAGTGGGAAGATAGGGGCTCAATGAATTTAAAATAAAAAATTTCAGACGTTATTATCTGTGGAGTGTATGTTGCAATCCACTGGTAAAGTAGTTTGAAAAATAGGTTTTGTCCTGGTTATGAGAACAAAACCTATCTATTAAATTAAAATACCTAAAAGCATAATCAAACTTAAGAATTTCTTCATAAAATTCCCAACTATATATTAAGATTCAAATTTTATGATAGTATCAGAAGAAAATTTTACGGTGAGGGCTATGGAGAAGAGAAATTAACAGTGCTCGTCTAAGATGATGATAAATACATTCGTGATAATTATTTAAAAATATCTTACTTTGATAAGGAAGAAAAAGGAAGTTGGTTTAGTTGATACAGCACAAAGAAAATAGAAAAATGTATCTTAGTATACTCTTGGCCGTTTATTTGACCATATTGGCATACTTTATGTTTTTTGGATTTGGCCGTCCGCAACTTGCTGTGAGTAACCATGAATATCGGTATTGGTTAATACCTGATTCTATACCTTTGTGGCTGCCTAAACACTTTTCAATAGATATTTTAAGTTTATGGATATTTGCTCTTGGCAATCTATTAGCATTTATTCCATTAGGAATTCTCGCCCCGATGGTGTTTGAAAAATATATAAATACATACTTTAGATTTGTTATCATATTTGTTCTTTATATTCTAAGCATGGAAATTATTCAAATGGTCACTTATTTAGGAAGCTTTGATGTAACAGATATTATTGTGAATACAATGGGGGCAACAATTGGCTTTTATTCATTCAGATTTAGTGAACAAATAAATACTATAGGAAAGAAACTCGTTACTATGGGATTAACCATTGTGGGGTTATCGACAATAATGTTCCTCATAGCTGAGGTATATAACAATACGATTAAGTTGTATCTTACAGATATCTTCGGTATATGACTATAAGTGTACAATTGATCTTTATTAAAACACAAATAAAAAAGAACGAATTCCAACATCACACCCGGAATTCGTTCTTTTTGTTATTGGAACTCGCTCTTTAAAAAAGATTTCAAGATATCTTTTACTTGCTCAAATTGTTCCTTCGTTATTTGCATATCCAGGGATATTTGTTCTGATATACATGGAAGCTGCTGACGAACTTCTTGTCCATGTTTCGTTAACGAAACCATCATTTGGCGTTCATCTTGTGTTGAGCGTTCGCGAGTTATATATCCCTTTTCTTCCAATTTCTTTAATAAAGGAGTTAATGTTCCAGAATCTAAATAAAGTCGATTCCCTAAATCTTTTACCATTAGCTGCTCATCTTCTTCTATTGCGAGCATGGTAATAAAGCCTGTATATGTAAGGTCGTATGGTTTTAACAACTTTGTATATTTTCGGATGATTTCTTTCGATGTGACATACAGCAGGAAGCATAGTTGATTGTCTAAGTAATTGCTCATCGGTATCTCCTTTAAACGATTGATGTTTGACTTTATGATAGATACAAATGAAATGCTTGTCAAACACAATTTAATTGTATACAATGTAAATAACCAATTAGATTGTATACAATTAAATTGAATAAAACTTAATGGGGGTATTTATAATGAAAACTTTATTTTCAACAAAAATGATCAATGTAGGCGGACGAAAAGGAGAGTCTTATGCGGAGGATCGTTCTTTATCATTAAAAATAGCACCACCAGGATCTAATGTTGTGGATGCGACTAATCCTGAGCAGTTATTTGCAGCAGGGTACAGTGCGTGCTTTAATAGTGCGTTAGATCTAATTAAACGCAAACAAAAAATAACAGGTGAATCAACGATTACAGCTACTGTGAATTTAGTAGAAAAAGCACCATTTGATTATATTTTAGATGTTGTTCTTGAAGGGCATATTGAAGGCATTCCATTAGAAGAGACACAAAAATTATTAGAATTAACACATACAGTTTGTCCTTATTCAAAAGCTACGCAAGGAAATATTTCTGTTAAGGTTGTAGCTGTATAAGGAAATTTTACTTTCAATCTGAAAAATGAATACTTTTGAATGCATACGAAGAGGTTCAATGGTATTCATTTTATACATAAAAAATAGAGCTTTGCGAATTTCAATATTAAAGGTGGGGGAAATGGAATGAGTATTTATAATTATTTAGTAAAAAAAACAAATGGAGAAATATTATCAATGGAAACGTATCGAAACAAGGTGTTGCTTATCGTTAATACAGCAAATCATTGTGAGTTTACCTATCAATATGAAGACCTACAAAAACTATACGAAAAATATGGGCAGCAAGGCTTTCAGGTGCTTTCGTTTCCTTCTAACCAATTCGGTGAACAAAATCCAGAAGATGCGCAAACAACAGCGACACAATGTAAACTTCAATTTGGGGTAAAATATCCTGTATTCGACAAAATTAATGTCAACGGGGAAAATACACATCCTCTATTCAATTATTTAAAGCATGAAGTGGATTGCCCACCCTTTAAGCAAGAAACACTACAGCAAAAAATGATGTACAAAGGGATTCAAGAACATTATCCTAATTATCTTATTGGTCGTAATATTCGATGGAACTTTACAAAGTTTTTAGTTGATCAAAATGGAAAAGTTCTACATCGCTTTGAACCTTATGATTCTTTTTTAGATATTGAACAAGCTATAGAAGCGTTGTTATGAGATAGTTTCTATCTGTCATTAGTCAATAGCTAAAACCCCTCATAACAAAGTAGGCTCATTACTAGTCCTAAGCAGCTTTAATGGGCCTTTTTCTCTATTCTCCTTACAGTGTATTAGGACTGTTTCCTATCGCCATATCATCCCTAATAGTAAAGTTAGTATTTCTAGTAGAAAATAATGGTAAAATAAATTTGATTGCCATAATGAAAATAAATGCAGTCATTTCAATGAATTAAAATATATCTACATAAACATAATCAAATCTTAAGAATTTCTTCATAAATTTACAAACTATATATTAAGATTCAAATTTTATGATAGTACCATAAGAAAAAGTTGAGGTGAGGGCAATGGAGAAATTAACAGTGCTCGTCACAGATGATGACAAAGACATTCGTGATGGGATCGAAATTTATTTAAAAAATGAAGGCTATAACGTGTTAAAGGCTGCAGATGGAGTGGAAGCATTAAAACTATTGGAAGAAAATGAAGTCCATTTAATCATCCTAGATATCATGATGCCTACTATGGATGGAATCACGGCTACTTTTAAAATTCGCGCGGAACGTAACATTCCCATCATCATGTTAAGCGCAAAGGCAGAGGATACAGATAAAATTCATGGACTCTCAGTAGGAGCTGATGACTATATTACCAAGCCTTTCCATCCGTTAGAATTATTAGCCCGAGTTAAGTCACAACTTAGAAGATACGTACAATTAGGAACTTTTAATGGTAGGACGGTTCAATCGAACACTGTAGTCGAAGTCAATGGATTATCAATGGATTTAGATGCAAAAGAAGTACGACTAGACGGTGAGTTAGTGAAGCTTACTCCAATAGAGTACAAAATCACAGAACTCTTACTAAAAAATGCAGGGCGTGTTTTTTCAATTAATGATATTTATAAGCTTGTATGGAATGAAGAGGCTTATAACGCGGAAAATGTGGTTGCAGTACACATTCGAAAAATTCGTGAAAAAATTGAGACGGACCCTAAAAATCCTAGATACTTGAAGGTTGTGTGGGGAATTGGATATAAAATTGAAAAATAAGATTGAGACAAGTCTAACCGTATTGAGCCTAGTTGCAAGTATCGTCGGTATGTTTTTTATTGTCACAAAGACGTGGAAATTTATAATGGAGTATCAAGACGAAATGACAGAATTGTTTGTGAAATTATTTTAGAAGGGGAGTTAAAACATGAAAACGAAAGCTAAATCACTCCTCATCCTTTTTCTTATAACTTGGGTAGTAATTGCTGTAAGTACATTTATTGACCATGCAAATAATTATTTATTTAAGTCTTACTTTGAAACGGGAAATTTCCAATATACGAAAGATGAATATGTGCTAAAACTCGGAAAATACGTATTGGCACCTTTTGATGAGGAAAAAGCGAAAGAACAGATTAGTGTCACAAAAGATGAAATCCACACCTATCGGAATTACTATGGAAGCTTACCAGAACAAGTTGAAAATATTCGTTCCCAATACAATGAGCGAATAACTCAGGCACAAGATGAAAATGATAGTACGTTAAAAGATTCGTTAATTGCAGAACGCGATGCAAAGATTGAAGATATAACAAAAAACTTTGATAATGATGACTATGTTAAAGAGAAGATTATTAAGCTGAAAGAAGCCGCAATTGAAGAATATGCACAGGAACAAAAAAGACAACGTCAAGAGTTCCTGAACGAACCTAGTATTTTTAGCTACGACTTCGTTAATATAGCAACAGGTGAAAATTATAACGAAGGGTCTAAGCAAAAGACCGATGTTTATAATGAGAATTTTAAGGATGCAACAAAGATTCTAAGAGTTGATAACACTGTCTATATTGATAATTATGATTACAGTTATACGGGAGAAGGGTTGCAACTTAATGGAGAAGTTGAGAGCTTCGAAGGTTCTATATATGTTCCAAAATCAGCGATAACGAATAATTCTAATATTGCAAATGAATATCGCTCCTATAAATTGGCACAAATACTTTTCTCTATTGTTTGGGTATTGGGTATATTAGCGGTTGTTGTACTCATCACAGTGGCTAGACCTTCAAGAGAGATGATGAAAGAATTTAAGGAAATTAGCGAACTTCAAAAATTTAAAGAATTTTTCAATCGTATACCGGTAGATGTTCGAATAGTACTCATCATCATTATTGCAACGATATCTACTGCATTAATAGGGAGTACGACCAATACCATTCAAAATCTTTATTATTACGGAGATAGACTAGTTGGGATTACTATTGAGACAATCATAAATATTGTTTTCGTATTCTTGACTATCAACTTCGTACTTATAGGATTATTATGGACGTGGGATTCTGTTAATACGGAAGAAAAAATGAAGCAACAAGTAAAACGGTCGATGATCTACCGATTATCTGATGGAGTACATGATTTATTTTTAAATCGTTCTGTCGGAATGCAGGCAGTGGGAATTTTAGGAATTGCGTTTTTATCCGGTGTCGGTATTGTTGGTGCTTTATCCGGAAGTGATCTATTAATTTTATATATCATTTTATTCTTCTTTATCGCTCTACCAGCATTCTTATTCTTTTTACGTCAAATGGGCTACCTAAACCGGATTATGAAACAGACACAAGAAATGGCTGAGGGACGTTTAACTGCAGAGATTAAAGTGAAGGGTAAATCTAGTTTTTCAAAGCACGCAGCCAATTTAAATCACTTGCGTGAAGGTGTTCGAAATTCGATGTCTGAACAGGCAAAAAGTGAAAGACTAAAAACAGAATTGATAACAAATGTGAGTCATGATTTGAGAACTCCATTAACGTCAATTATTACGTATACGGATTTGTTAAAAAATCCAAAACTTACGGAAGATGAGCGAAAACAATATATCGATGTCTTAGATAAAAAATCTGCTCGCCTTAAAACACTAATTGAAGATTTATTTGAAGTATCCAAGATGGCGAGCGGCAATATGGAGTTAACAAAGCAACGACTAGACTTAACACAGCTTCTAAAACAAGCGATTGGTGAACACGAAGAGGAATTTGCAAAATTGAATTTTGAGATTCGAACTTCAATACCTGATTATCCTCTGTTAGCCTATGTAGATGGTCAAAAAATGTGGCGTGTAATTGATAATCTCATAGTAAATGCATTGAAATACTCATTAGAAGGAACAAGAATTTATATTACTTTAAAACACAATGGTCCTATTGCAGAGTTTACAGTGAAGAATGTTTCGAAGTTTGAGCTTGCTGAAAATGTCGAGGAACTTACAGAACGCTTTAAACGAGCAGATGCTTCTCGCCATACAGATGGCTCAGGC
>Ga0182747_1000546_pt1 | contig 35598 bp, 28 predicted proteins | sample eDN3rd30CBELigBY_FD_128526 | JGI IMG/M metagenome (GOLD analysis project Ga0182747, IMG submission 128526) | Enriched backyard soil microbial communities from Emeryville, California, USA - eDNA 3rd pass 30_C BE-Lig BY (version 2) (version 2) | ecosystem: Environmental > Terrestrial > Soil >... | reverse complement strand
CGCGAAGTGAAGCAGGCGCGCAACGAAGTAGTGCGCGAAGAGCAGAAGCGCGTCGCCAGCCGGCCGCCGCCCAGGATCGAGCCGGTGCCGCCCAAGGTCGAAAAGAGCGAGCGTGTCGAGAAGGAGCGTCAGGTGGCGCTGTTCGACAAGCCCACCTCGAAGGAGCTGCCGCCGCTGTCGCTGCTGGACGACCCGCCACCGCAGCAGATGGGCTATTCCGCCGAAGCGCTCGAAGCCATGTCACGGCTGGTGGAATTGAAGCTGCGCGATTTCGGCGTCGAGGCGGAAGTCGTCGAAGTCCATCCGGGTCCGGTCATCACGCGCTTCGAGCTGCGGCTTGCGCCCGGCGTGAAGGTGAGCCAGATCACCAATCTGGCGAAGGATCTGGCGCGTGCGCTGTCGGCGGTGAGCGTGCGCATCGTGGAGATCATTCCGGGCAAGACCACCGTCGGCCTGGAAACACCGAACGAGAAGCGCGAGCTGGTGACCCTGGGCGAGATCATCAAGTCGAAGCCCTACGACGAGATGAACTCTGCGCTGGCGTTGGTGCTCGGCAAGGATATCGGCGGGTTGCCCGTGGTTGCCGATCTGGCGCGCATGCCGCACTTGCTGGTCGGCGGCACCACCGGTTCGGGCAAGTCCACTGCCGTCAACGCGATGGTGCTGTCGCTGCTCTACAAGTCGACCGCCGAGCATGTGCGGATGATCATGATCGATCCGAAGATGCTCGAACTGTCGGTGTACGAGGGCATTCCGCACCTGCTCGCGCCGGTGGTGACGGACATGAAGGAGGCCGCCAACGCGCTGCGCTGGTGTGTCGCCGAAATGGAACGTCGCTATCAGCTGATGGCCGCGCTCGGTGTGCGCAACCTGGCGGGCTTCAATCGCAAGATCAAGGAAGCGCAGGAGGCGGGCACGCCGATCCGCGATCCGCTGCTGCTCAAGCACCTGGGGCCCGAAGGCACGCCGGAGCAGGTGCCGTTGCTGGAACCTTTGCCGTTCATCGTCGTTATCGTCGACGAGCTGGCCGACATGATGATGATCGTCGGCAAGAAGGTCGAAGAGCTGATCGCGCGGCTGGCGCAGAAGGCTCGTGCTTCGGGTATCCACCTGATTCTCGCCACCCAGCGTCCTTCGGTGGACGTCATCACCGGCTTGATCAAGGCGAACATTCCGACGCGTATCGCTTTCCAGGTGTCGGCCAAGGTCGACTCGCGCACCATTCTCGACCAGATGGGCGCCGAGCAGCTGCTGGGGCATGGCGACATGCTGTTCCTGCAGCCCGGCACGTCGGTGCCGGTGCGTGTGCACGGCGCGTTCGTATCGGATTCCGAGGTGCATCGCGTGGTCGGCGCGCTCAAGGGTGCCGGCCCGCCGGCATACGTGCAGGAAATTCTCGAAGGTCCGAGCGGTCCTATTCCAGGACTTCCGGGCGAAGCGCAGGAGGGGGGTGACGGCGATGGCAGCGACGGTGAGCAGGATCCGCTGTACGACCAGGCCGTGCGCATCGTGCTGGAGAGCCGCAAGGCATCCATTTCCGGGGTGCAGCGACGCCTGAAGATCGGTTACAACCGCGCCGCCCGCATGATCGAGACCATGGAATCTGCCGGCCTGGTCGGGCCGCTGCAGTCCAACGGCTCGCGTGAAGTGCTGGCGCCGGCGCCGGCGGAAGATTGAGGAGCATGAAGATCCATTCTCTCGCCACACTCGTGTGCGCCGCGTTGCTGTCGTTGCTGCCTGTGATCGCGCCGGCGGCGGACAAGGCCGGCGACGGTTATGCGCAGGTCGATCGATTCCTCGGCACCCTGCAAGGGCTGCAGGCCGACTTCCAGCAGACGTTGACCGACAGCAAGGGGCAGGTCACCGACCGCTCCAGCGGCACGCTGTCGATCCGCCGTCCGAACCGTTTCCGCTGGGACTATCGTGAGCCGCACCAGCAGCTGATCGTCGCCGATGGCACGCGCATCTGGCTGTACGACAACGACTTGGAGCAGGTCACGGTGCGGCGCATGGACGAATCGCTGTCGGCGACGCCCGCCATGCTGCTCAGCGGCGCGGGGAACCTGGCCGACAATTTCACGGTCACAGACACTTCGCAGGATGCGACCGCGCGCTGGGTCATGATGGAACCCAAGCGCAACGACACCGATTTCAAGTGGGTGCGACTCGGATTCGCCGCGGACACGCTCAAATTCATGCAACTCGCCGACAAGCTGGGCCAGATCACCACCCTCGAATTCAGCAACGTGGAAAAGAATCCACCGCTGGATCCGTCGCGCTTCACCTTCACCGTGCCGCCGGGTGCCGACGTCATCGGTGATGCTTCGCCAGCCGCTGCGCCTGCCCAGACGCGCTGACGCAATGCTGCCCGTACGTCATCCCCGTTGGTGGCTGGTGATCGGCTGGGCGCTGATCCTGACGGCCGTGGTCGTGTGCCTGCTGCCGGGCAAGTCGCTGCCCAATACGGGCATCAACGACAAGTACGAGCACACGATCCTGTATGGCTTCCTGATGGTGTGGTTCGCCGGGCTATACCCGCGTTCGCGCTACATTGTCATCGCCATCGGACTGTTCCTCATGGGCGGCGCCATCGAGTTGGCTCAGGGTGCGATGCACATGGGACGTGAAGCGGATCTGCGTGATGTGGTCGCGAACACCACCGGCATCGTCGTCGGCCTGCTGCTGGCGCTGGCCGGGCTCGGTGGCTGGGCGGAATGGATCGACGGTTGGGCGCGGCCACGTGAACCTTCCAGAAGCACCGACTGACTTCGACCCACGGTCGGGCGGCAACGATCGACCGTTGGACATACACGCGTGAACTCTCCAGACGCACGGATCGACTCCGACGCCCGGCCGCTCGCGGACCGGATGCGTCCGTCCGCGCTCGATGACTACGTGGGGCAGAGCCTCCTGCTCGGGCCCGGCAAGCCTTTGCGTCGCATGCTCGAAGGCGGGCACCTGCATTCGATGATCCTGTGGGGGCCGCCCGGGACGGGCAAGACCACGCTGGCGCGACTGGTGGCGAAGAGCTGCGATGCCGAGTTCATCGCCTTGTCGGCCGTCATGGCCGGCGTGAAGGACATTCGTGCTGCAGCCGAACGAGCGTACGCCGCGCGCCAGGAGTCGGGACGACGCACGGTGCTGTTCCTTGACGAAGTGCATCGCTTCAACAAGGCGCAGCAGGACGCTTTCCTGCCCTGGGTGGAAGATGGCACGCTGGTTTTCATCGGCGCGACCACTGAAAACCCTTCGTTCGAGCTGAACAACGCGTTGCTGTCGCGGGCGCGTGTTTACGTGCTGCGTGCATTGACGTCCGAGGATCTACGTGGCGTCCTGGACCGCGCGCTTCGACTGCTCGATCGGCACGATCTGCAAACGGGCGACAGTGCGCTCAACTTGATTGCCAGCGCGGCCGACGGTGATGCGCGCCGCGCGCTGAACATGTTGGAGCTGGCGATCGATCTCGCTGGCGCCACCGAGCCGCCCAGGATCACCGAGGAGATCGCCGCTGAGGTTGCCAGCGGCAGCCTGCGTCGCTTCGACAAGCAGGGTGAAGCGTTCTACGACCAGATCTCCGCCTTGCACAAGTCGGTGCGTGGCAGCGATCCGGACGCGGCGCTGTACTGGTTTTGCCGCATGCTCGACGGCGGCTGCGATCCGCGCTATCTGGCTCGCCGCGTGCTGCGCATGTCGTTCGAGGACATCGGCTTGGCCGATCCGCGCGGACTGACGATGACCTTGGAAGCCTGCGAGGTTTATGAGCGTCTCGGTAGCCCCGAAGGTGAGCTGGCGATTGCGCAGGCCGTCGTTTTTCTTGCCTGCGCGGCCAAGAGCAACGCGGTGTACGTCGCCTATGCCGAGGCGATGCAGGATGCGAAAAGCCAGGGCTCGCTCGACGTCCCGATGCATCTACGCAATGCGTCGACGCGGCTGATGAAGCAACTCGGATACGGCAAAGGCTACCGCTACGCGCACGATGAACCTGACGCCTATGCGGCCGGGGAGAAGTACTTTCCCGATGAAATGCAGCCGCGCCAGTACTACCGACCCGTGCCGCGGGGCATGGAAATCAAGATCGCAGAGGCGCTGGAGAGAAGGAAAAAGAAGTAGCGCTGCTCGGCCGAAGCGTGCGGCAGGAATCCTCTCGCCAGTGCTCCGTCCCGATATCTGCAGCGGGTCAGCGCGCCATGTCGAGAGGCCTCGGAGCCGCCTGCGCGCTGTTGCTGCGGCTTCGGCTCTGATACCTTGTTCTCCAGTAGTTTTCTACTGAACCACCGTCGTTTACCGTTAGTTCATCCCATGCTCGACCCTCGATTGCTTCGCTCTGATCCGGCTGCGGTCGCGGCCAATCTGGCCCGCCGCGGTTTCACCCTGGACGTCACCCATCTCAATGCGCTGGAAGAGACGCGCAAGAAATGGCAGCTGCGTGTCGACGAACTGCGCAACGAGCGCAATGTGCACGCGAAATCGGTAGGCAAGGCCAAGGCGCAGGGGCAGGACATCGCGCCGCTCCTGAAACAGGTCGAGACGCTGGGCGAGGAGCTGACCAAGGCCGAAGGCGAGCTGTCCGCGGTGCAGGGCGAGCTGGACCAGATCATGCTCGGCATTCCGAACCTGCTCCACGACAGCGTGCCGGACGGACGCGATGAAACAGCGAACGTCGAAATCCGTCGCTGGGGCGAGCCGCGCCAGTTCGATTTCAAGCCGCGCGATCACGTCGAGATCGGCGAGAAGCTCGGGCAGATCGACTTCGCCGCTGCGGGCAAGATCTCCGGAGCCCGCTTTGCCGTGCTGCAAGGGCCGATCGCGCGCCTGCAGCGCGCCCTGATCCAGTTCATGCTCGATCTGCACACCGGCGAGCACGGTTACCGCGAGACCTATGTTCCGTACCTGGTGAACGCCCAGTCGATGACGGGCACCGGCCAGCTGCCGAAATTCGAAGCGGATCTGTTCGCAGTGCAGGGCGAGCACAAGCTGTACCTGATTCCGACTGCCGAAGTACCGGTCACCAACCTGGTGCGCGACACCATCGTGGAGGCGGCGCAGCTGCCGCTGCGATTCGTGGCGCACACGCCTTGTTTCCGCTCGGAGGCGGGCTCTTATGGCAAGGACACTCGCGGCATGATCCGCCAGCATCAGTTCGAGAAAGTCGAGCTGGTGCACTTGGTGCGCCCGCAGGATTCATATGCGGAGCACGAGCAGCTGACGCGCAATGCCGAGGAAGTGCTCAAGCGTTTGCAGCTGCCTTATCGCGTCGTGGCGTTGTGCGCTGGCGATATCGGCTTCGGGTCGGCGAAAACCTACGACCTGGAAGTGTGGCTGCCTGGCCAGCAGGCATATCGCGAGATTTCCTCCTGCTCGAACTTCGAGGCCTTCCAGGCGCGGCGCATGCAGGCGCGCTGGCGTAACCCGGAAACCGGCAAGCCGGAGCCGCTGCACACGTTGAACGGCTCGGGTCTGGCCGCCGGGCGTGCCCTGGTGGCCGTGCTGGAGAATTACCAGCAGGCGGACGGCAGCGTGATCGTGCCGGAAGTGCTGCGGCCGTACATGGGTGGCGTCGAAGTCATCCGCAACTAGGATGCTCTGATTTACTCGTCACTCCCGCGCAGGCGGGAGTCCACTTTGCCGATTCGGATGGATTCCCGTCCCCGCCTGCGTATTGGCAGGCTCTGCGCGGGAATGACCAGGATAAGCAAATGAGACTTTTCATCGGGGACCGCAGGAAAAGTCGGGAAGACGCTGGCGCTGGGAGAGTCGCCGGCCGCCAGGAAGACGCTGGGCAAAAGAAAAGGGCGCTGAAAACTCAGCGCCCTTTTTTCATTCACGATGCCGCGCCTGGCGGCGCGTGCCGGTCAGTCGTCTCCGGAGACTGCGCCCAGCAGGTGCAGCAGGCTCAGGAACATGTTGTAGATGCTCACGTACAGCGTGACCGTGGCCGTGATGTAGTTGGTCTCGCCGCCGCGCACGATCTCGCTGGTCTGATACAGCATCAATCCGCCGCTCACGATCACGAACAGGCCCGAGACCACCAGCGACAACGTCGGCATGTGGAAGAAGTACGCCACCAGTCCGAGCACGAAGGCGCCGATCGCGCCGACGGCCAGGAAGCCGCCCATGAAGCTGAAATCGCGACCGCTCTTCACGGCGTATGCCGATAGCCCCAGGAAGGCTGCGGCGGTGGCGCCCAGCGCCGTCATCACGACCTGCGAGCCGTTCGGCAGGAACTGCAGGTAGGCGTTCAGGATGGGACCCAGCGTCAGGCCGAGGAAGCCGGTCAGCGCGAAGGTCCACAGGATGCCCCAGCCGCTGTTCTGGGTCTTGTGGACCGCGAACAGCAGGCCGAAGTACACCAGCATGGTGACCAGGCCGAAATGCGGGAAGCCCAGCGCCATCGACACGCCGGCCATGGCGGCACTGAAGGCGAGGGTGGCGCCGAGCAACAGGTAGGTATTGCGGAGAACCTTGTTGGTGGTCAGCGCCGATACCGGGGCGCTGGCGACATGGGCGGGGTAGTTCTGCATTCTCTTAAGGTCTCCGTTGAACGATCCGATGCTGATGGACCGCGGCCGCCGTCGCAAGTTCGCGCCGGGACCGCCGATCGAGCCGTATTCTAACCACAGCGCCGCATCGGCCGTCCACGCTGCGCCCGCCTGTAGTGATCTTGGGATCTCGGTGCAAATCGGAGTGAAATCAAGGGCCGGCTTGTTCCCCGACCGCGGAATAGTGACAATGCGCGCCCGCATGCAGGCCTGCGCCGGGCCACACTTCTGAGGTGGCAGGGCGGTTGGATGCACCGGTCCTGGAATTTACTGTATTGGAAGCGTGGCCGAGCGGTTTAAGGCACCAGTCTTGAAAACTGGCGAGGGGGCAACCCCTCCGTGAGTTCGAATCTCACCGCTTCCGCCATCAAAAGAAGAAAGCCAGTACTGATCTGGCAGCTGCGATTCGCGGCACCAGCGACGCTTCTCGAAGAGATACGAAGGACCGCGAAGGAGGACGGCGTGCGTCCACTTCGCCGTGATTGATTCGACAATGTTACTAGAGAATCCCGGGCCGGCAGGCAACTGGGTCGGGTATTCTCAGCGACGGGTTCGCCGAGCAACGTTCTTGGGCGGTCGGCTCGCAACCCGCACCTGACCTGTCCTGCCATCTGCGAATGGAGCTCCCATCCAAATGAATTCCATCAGGCCGAATTGCAGATCCGCTCGCCGTCTTGCCATGGCGGTTGCCGTTCTTGGGATGTTCGTCACCGCGGCCAACGCCCAGCAACTTCCGGTGCCTTCCGCCGGAGTGGTGCCGGATGTGCCTGGCGCCACCGACAAGCCCGATCCATCCCGCAGCTACCGCCTCGCGTTCGATGTGAAGTCGATGCCCAGTACAGCCGACGCCGTCAGTCCGGCGCTCATGGGGATCGCGCGACTGATCAATACCTATCGGGCTCAGGGCGTGCCTGCCGACCATATCGAGGCGACGGCCGTCTTCCATGGTCCCACGATCGTGCTCGTGACCCGGGACGAAACCTACCGCAACCGCACGGGTGCGAAGGCGAATCCCAATGTCTCCCTGCTCAAGGAATTGGCCGCGGCGGGTGTGAAAATGGTGATCTGCGGAGTTTCGGCGCGGAACCAGAACTATACCGCTGCCGACCTGTTGCCCCAGGCCCATCTGAACCTGTCTGCGACCACCACGTTCATCGACTTGCAGAGCCAGGGCTATGTGAAGGTCGAACGCTGAATCTATTCCCTATCTGGCAACAATGGTGCAGCGTCAATAGGCGGGTGAAGCCATGTGATTGTTGGTGGTGGACTGGTCACTTCCGCGCATAGTCTGCCTTCGCGCAAGTAGTGGGGCGGGAATCGATCCGGTTCAGCAGATGGATTCCCGCCTACGCGGGAGTGACGAGTGAATCCGAAGCGTGCCCAGCGCGTCGTTTCAGATCGGCGCGCCGGGCGGCAGCTTCGCGACATCGGCGCGACGCACGAACGTCCCATCCTGCTGCGCCCGTTCGATCATCGATAGCAGCAGGGCGTAATTTGCCTGTGCCGGGTTGGCCCGCTTCGCCGCGGGCTTCAGCCATTGCTCCAGCTCAGAAGCCACGAGCCGCGCGGCGGCACGCACTTCCGGCGCGGCTGTGTCGCCATAGCCGAGCACCAGCACATGCTCGACAGCGAGCAGATTGACGCGCTGCTGGATCTCTCTGGCGAGGCCCGCTGGCATCGGTGCTTTCACTGTGCCCTCGAGCAGCTCGCTGAATAGTTGGTGAGCGTCGACGATGGCGGTGTTCTCGGCATGCTGCTGTTGCAGGCGTGCGAGGCGTTCCGGAGCGAGCAGGTAGCTCAGGGTGTGTTCGCCGGCTGCCTCGGCCATGGTGACCGGATCGAGCGTTCCGCCGGTTCGTTCTGGTGGGCTTTCGCGTGTGGGATCGAAGGCGAGGGCAGGCGGCGGGATCAGCGCACGGATCGATGCATTGATCGTCAGCACCTCGGGCGAAAGATTCTTCAGCAGCGCAGCGCGCGCTCTCTTCTGTAATTGTGCATCGACAGGTGCGAGCGTCATCGGTTGTGCGTCGCCTTTGACGGCGTAGCTGTAATCGAGGCCGCCGACCAGCTTTGCCACCGCTTCGGTCTGGTAGCGGTGCAGGTAATAGATCGGCACCAGCACGTTGGCGAGCTCGGACATCGGCAGGTCTGCGCGGATGCTGTTGGCGCCGAATTTATCGAGCGCGATTGCGCGCACCGACATCAGGTGATCGAGCTGCGCCACCGGATTCGAGCCGTTGTCCCACAGGTGGGCGGTGCCGCTGGGCGTGGCGATCGAGCGGGCGTCCTGATCCGACAGATACCGCAATCCCTTCGATTGCGCCTCGGCGACCAGAGAGTGCAGGAAGGTTGCCGGGTCGGTACCGGCGTCCGCATAGCCGTAGGCAATTGCGTAACGATCCCACGCACCGATGCCGACGCCATAAGCGTCGCTCAGGTCGAGCGACTTGCCGTCGGCGGCGATGCCGATGCGAGGATGCGGGTAGTCCATCACCGACTCGTGCTCAGTGGTGCTGGCTGCGAAATTGTGCGCCAGCCCGAGTGTGTGGCCGACTTCATGCGCGGAGAGCTGACGCAGACGCGCGAGCGCCATCGGCGTCAGGGAGTCGTTCGCGTTGGTGCGTCCATCAAATGGCGAGGTCAGGCCTTGAGCGATCAAGAGATCCTGACGTACACGCTGCGAGCCGAGGGTGACGTGGCCCTTGATGATCTCTCCGGTGCGCGGATCGACCACCGCGGCTCCGTACGACCAGCCGCGGGTGTTGCGATGGACCCATTGGATGGTGCTGTAGCGAACGTCCATGGGATCGGCGTCGGCCGGCAGCATGCGGACCTGGAAGGCGTCGATGTAACCGAGCGCCTCGAAAGCGGCATTCCACCAGCGGGCGCCGTCCAGCAAAGCGCTGCGCACCGGTTCCGGCGTGCCGGGGTCGAGGTAATAGACGATCGGCTTCACTGCTTCGCTGCGTGCCGCCGTGGGATCTTTCTTCTGCAGGCGATGGCGCGGGATGTAACGGCGCACCAGGCTCTCCTGCAGAGGCTGTGCGTAATCGACGTAGTCAAACGGGAAATAGCCGCTGAACGGATGAAACTGGCGCGGCTCGTAACCGGGCTCGGGCAACTCGATCATCGAGTGGTGCGTGTGCACGCTCACGCTGTAGGGGTCGGGCACGACCGACTTGAGCTCGGCGCCGGGTTCGGTGCCGGTGAACGTGAGCGTCGCTTCCAGCTCGGTGTTCTTGGGAAACGCGCGGGTATTCGGCAGAAAGGGCGCGGAGCGATCTTCCTTGACGGCGTATTTGCCCTGCTTGGTGCCCGCCAGTCGTCCGACGATGTCGTGCACGTCGGACAACAGGAACGGCGTGTAATCGATCACCGCTCGCTGCTGATCCTGCGCCACGACCGGAAAGCCCCACAGCACGGAGGAGGCGAACGCCTGTTGTGCCGATTCGCGCTCGGCATCGCTGTTGCTGACTGCGCGATAGCGCGTATTGAGCTGCCGCAGCAGCACTTTGGCGCCCACGCGCTCGAAGCGGGCGAGCCGCGTGTCGCCCAGCTGACCGCGATCCAGGCCGATGTCGTTCGAGCCGACCCCGTACGGCAGGCTGCTCTGGAAGATGAACTCGCCGCGGTCCGCGGGAATCTCCAGGAACACCTGGCCGGAGGCATCGAGCAGCACCGGGAAATAGCCATCGAGGCGTTGCTTGCCCTTGGCGAAATCGGCGTACGTACCGATTGGAGCGCACAGCGCTATGCCCGGGCAGATCAGGACCAGGAGCAGGGTCAGGATTCGCATCGGCAGACCTTCGTGGCTTTCTTGTTGGTGATCGCCTACATAACGGAAAGCGCCGCATTGCTGCAAGCGAGGCGCTGTTATTCGAGAACGTGGATGGACGCCGAGGGCTCGGGTACTGGATTTCGATGACCGAACCTTTCGAGCCTGTCCAACGATCCAGGGTCCGGCGTGTGTCTCTCGGGAATTTCATGGCCGCGGCCAATAAGCCGACCGCTGTTACGACTTACTGATCGAGAGATGCCGGAACGTTGCCGTTGCAGTTGGAGTGAGCGCATGAATCCCTTTACCGATCCGCAGGCAGTGGCGCGCTATGCCGAAGGACCGCCGCGTCTGGTGCCTGGTTTCGCTGACCTGCAGCGCATGGCGATGCTCCTGATTGCAGAGAAAGTGTCGGAAGATGCCAGGGTGCTGGTACTGGGGGCGGGTGGGGGACTGGAGCTGAAGACGTTCGCCGAAGCGCAGCCGCGCTGGCGATTCGACGGAGTCGATCCGGCCGCCGAGATGCTGAAGCTGGCGCAAGTCACGCTTGGACCGTTGGCTGCGCGGGTGCGTCTGCACCTGGGTTACATCGATGCAGCGCCCGAGGGGCCGTTCGATGCGGCCGCCTGCCTTCTGACACTTCATTTCGTGCCAGTCGCAGAACGTGGGCGCACATTAAGAGAGATCCGGCGCCGGCTGAGGCCCGGTGCGCCCTTCGTCGCTGCACATTTGAGCTTCCCGCAGGGTGAAAAGGAGCGTGCGTTGTGGCTGTCACGCTATGCGGCTTTCGCGGTTGCTTCCGGTGTCGAGCCGGCAAAGGCCGAGGGTGCGAGCGCTGCCATCGGGGCACAATTGCCCATCCTTGCGCCCGAGCGAGAAGAAGCGCTGCTGCGCGATGCCGGTTTCTCGAGCGTCAGTCTCTATCTATGCCGGATTCGCATTCCGCGGTTGGGTGGGATACGCCGACGGCTAGGACAGTCGCTTTCCCGGGCACCGGCCAGATGGCGTCCGGTGCGATTTCGGCTCATCGCCGCGGCTTTCCGGCCGCTTCGGAAGGCAATGCTATGATGGCTCGATGAATCGCGATCTGGACAAGCTGCGGCGCCGGCCGTTCTTTTTCCCGCTGGTGTTCCCGTTGCTGGTGTTCATCGCCGTGGTGGCGCTGGGGGCGTGGCTGTTCGATGCCCGTGCGACGACGGTCGTCATCGTCGTCCGTCACGCGGAGTCGGAGGTCGGGACCGATCCGGATCCAGGACTGAGCGTCGATGGCCGTGAGCGCGCGGCTCGGCTTGCCAAGACGCTGTCGCAGGCCCGCCCGGTGCGTGGCGTGGATGCGATTTTCTCGTCCGAGTTCAAGCGCACCCAGCAGACTGTCACGCCGCTGTCAGAAACCCTGGCGCTGCCGGTGAACGTGGTGCCTTCGGAAAGCTGGAGCGAGCTGCCGCGCAAGATATTGCGCGGGCATCGCGGCGAATACGTCCTGGTGGCGGGCAATTCGAATACGGTCACGGCGCTGGTCGAGGCGCTGAGCGGTGAAAAGGTCACCTTGCGCGAAGATGAATACGACGCGATGTTCATCGTGTTCGTGCCGCAGATCTCCAAGACCAAGGTGCTGCGCATTCGCTATTGAAAGGCCGGGGCGAAGCGGCGTGGTCGTCGGCAGCGTCTTGTCCGTCGTCGTCTGGCAGCCCATCCGAAGGCTAGGTCATTCATTCCAGCCGAGGCTTGCAGCCCGCGCGAGACAGGACGTCACACCCGCCGAATCAATCGCCTCGAACGTCGCACCGGCACTTCCTGGGACGGGCGCTTCAAATGCAGTCCGATCGAGAGCGATCGTTACCTCCTCGCATGTACGCGCTACGTTGACCTCAATCCCGTTCGCGCTCGCATGGTCGCACTGCCCGAGAGCTACCCATGGTCCAGCTATCGAGCACGCATCGGCCTTGCGGATTGCGATTGGCTCGACCCGGACCCGTGCTTTGTCTCGCTGGGCTCGACACTGGAACGACGGCAGCAGCGATACCGGGAATTCGTCGAACGAGGCGTCCACGAACACGAACTCGAGTTCATTCGCGGCGCAGTCAATCGCAACCAGCTCACCGGCTCAGACGCGTTCATTCTGGAGGTCGAACGGCGAACCGGAGAGCGGATACGGCATCGGCAACGCGGTCGGCCGAGATCAACGTGAGGCGCGCGGGAAACCGAGTAGGAAAATAAATCTGTCCCCTTTCTTGGACAGCTTGCCTGACGGCTTCGCGATGCTACAATTCGCGCCCCATCGGTGGGGCCGTAGCTCAGCTGGGAGAGCGTCTCGTTCGCAATGAGAAGGTCAGGAGTTCGATCCTCCTCGGCTCCACCAATTCAACTTCCGCGGGCATCCAAGAATTTCCAGAAACGCCCGCAATTTCAGCGAGTTAGACATGATTCACGTCCGCGGACGTCCGGCTCGGTAGCTGGACTTCCGGTCACTTTTGGCAGTAACTTTGACAGTAACTGAAGGGTGACGACAGTAACTGGCACGGAGCCGAAGGAGTTACTGCATGCTGACCGAAGCCGCCATCAAGGCAGCCAAGCCCCGCCCCAAGCCCTACCGGATGACGGATGGGCACGGCCTTTATCTCCTAGTCAGACCGGATGGCGCTCGCTGGTGGCGTCTGGACTACCGTCGACCTGGCGGTGCGCGCAATACGCTGAGCCTTGGCGTCTATCCGGAAATCTCCCTGAAGAAAGTGCGTGATCGGCGCGACGAAGCGCGTCGACTGCTGAAGGACGGCATAGATCCTGGTGCCAAGCGCCAGGCGGACAAGGTCGCGCTGGCCGACAGCTTCGAGGTCGTCGCCCGCGAGTGGTTCGCGAAGTTCTCGCCGAGATGGGCGCCGACTCACTCCAGCAAGATCATCACGCGGCTGGAGAAGGACATCTTTCCCTGGCTCGGATCGCGGCCAGTAAGTGCGATCACGGCGCCGGAATTGCTGACGTGCCTGCGCCGGATCGAGGCCCGCGGTGCGCTCGATACCGCGCATCGAGCGCATCAGAACTGCGGCCAGATATTTCGCTATGCCGTCGCAACCGGGCGGGCCGAACGCGATCCGTCCGGCGACCTGCGTGGTGCTCTTCCGCCGGCGACCCACGTCCACTACGCATCGATCACCGAGCCGGAGAAGATCGGTGCTCTGCTTCGCGCGATCGATGGCTACGACGGAACCTTCGTCTCGCGCTGTGCGCTGCGCCTAGCGCCGCTTGTGTTTGTCCGTCCGGGAGAGCTGCGGGCAGCGAAGTGGACCGAGTTCGATCTCGACAAGGCAGAGTGGCGCATTCCAGCCGAGCGCATGAAGGCGCGCGTCCTGCACATTGTCCCGCTCTCGACTCAGGCCATCGAGGTCTTGCATGACTTGAAGCCGTTGACCGGCAGGTCCGAGTACCTGTTTCCGAGCGTACGCACGCGATCGAAGCCCATCTCGGACAACACACTCAACGCTGCGCTGCGCCGCCTTGGCTACACGACCGATGAGGTAACCACACACGGCTTCCGATCCATGGCCAGCACACTGCTCAATGAGCAGGGCTGGAGCCGCGACGCCATCGAGCGGCAGCTCGCACATGGGGAGCGCAATGAAGTCCGGGCCGCTTACAACTATGCGCAGTACCTGCCCGAGCGACGCAAGATGATGCAGGCGTGGGCGGACTACCTCGATACGCTGCGACAGCCCGCTGGTGCATCGAGCGGCAAAGTCGCGGCTTGAGTGGAACCGCCCGCGCCGCTGATTGTCGCTTTCAAGAGTCGTCTCGCCTGTCCGCTCCGCCGAGCGGGACTATTGAGCTGAAGCAGGTGAACGCGCGCGAACAGTTGGCCGGCTGGAAACGATCCGCTGCGCAATCCAATCGTGAACCTCGCCTTCGAGCCAACCAACGGTTCGCGCCGTCAGTTTGATGCGTTGAGGGAACAGTCCGTCCGTTTCGAGCTGATAAATCATCGAGCGGCCCAGCCCGGTGATCTCGCAGACCCGCGGCAGCCGAAGAATGTGCGGCGATGATGTCGAGGCGTTCGACCGCGTATCCGTGATGGAAATGTCAGTGGCCATGGACGTCTACCCGTGTTCGTGATTCCGAGCGCTCAGGGACGAGTTGTCACGTGAAGCAAATCGTCCGCGATGAGCGCAAGAAAGTCAGCGGGGAGTTTCGCGGAAAATTCGGCCCATTGCCGCCACCAAGATTTTCAGCAGAGACGCGCGGCAAGAACCTGGCGCGGCTTCCCTTGAGGTATCGCCGAAGAAAGCGGCGAAACTCGGAGGGGTGACCTTGCTCGTTGCCGCAGCAACGCCGCGCCTCCATCAGCCTCGGGGCTGTAACTCTATGTCGAGAGGCGCGTAAGAGCTTGATTATTCTCGAAAATCATGATGATGATCGGGCCGCCGCTTACCCTTTGGGTAAGCGGGAAGCGGCGCCCGACAGTGTTAGCACCACCGCCGGACGCCTGACCACCCACCCAACCCCATAGAGGTTGAGCAAATGGCTAAGGCACATTCTAGCCGCGGGCGGGCTGCGCGCCGTACCCGGATCAATTCCTCCACACCCAAACCCAAATCCAAACCCATCAAGCCGGCAGTTGCCGATCAATCTGAAGAGTTCGACGAGATCCTCGGGCATTTCTCCGACGCGCTGGCGCTCGCCGAAACTGCCTACAACGCCCTTGAAGCAGCCGAGGAAGATGCGGAACTCATCGCTCCCGGTGTCCTGACGCTTAGGCGCGGCATCGACGATTTGAATCGCGTCTACACCGACTTGGACCTTGCAATTCTGCGGCTGGATTGAGGTGCGTCATGGCCAAGAAAGCCTCCCAGCCCGCGCCCGCGAAGCCGTCAAAGACGCTGCCGTCTTCCAACGATCCGACAGCCGATCGCTTGCCAGATAGTGCGGCGCTGATCAGTGCGATTGAAGTCGAGCGTCAGCGGATTTTCCGTGCGCGTGCGGTTACCCAGGTCGTTGCGAAGCTGCTTCACGATCTGTGTGTCCTTGAGAACGACGAGCCCGACATCGGCTTCGCGCTCGATGTCGTTGCAGGCATGCTGGAGCATTCGCTGGCAGGATTGGATCGCATCACGTTGGACAATCTCTGAGGCGCGATGGATGCCGCGGGCATCGGCCCGCGGCTCAAGCGTGAGGCCATGCATAGGTCGCGGGCGCCGGTGTCAATGAAAGCACAGGGGAGTACCGCAGTACGTGTCGCGCGCTGTTTGCTGCGGATCGCATGGGACGTGGTGCGCTTGCCGATCCTTTCGCTTCTTCTGATCTTCGAGCCAATCGTCCGGTTGGTGCTCTCGTGGCTGACGCTGTTGGCCGTATTGACCGCGTTCTTGTTTAAATTCTCAGGTGCTGCGCCCAGTTTCCCTTTCTGGGGGATGATTTTGTTCTCGGTTGGTTGCGCCTTGGTGCTGAGCGCCTACTACGCGCTGTTAAGTATGCTTTCGAGGTAGGGGTCGAGCTCGCCTCGTACAGCCAGCATCCAGCTAGGCCCTTGCTGCAGGTGGTCGGAAAGCGCTGGTCGCAGGATTTCACCCCGCAAGTGGCAAAACCTTGGTGCCCGCCGTGCCTTCGGCGGAGTGCAGGCGAGTTTCGCTGAATAAACCGGCGAAACTCGTCAGGGTCATATCCCCATCGCTGTCATCGGGCTACCCATCCCTTCCCAGCCTTCCATTGCTGCTCGAACTTCTCGCCGCGGGCAAGCGAGCGGAGTGCCGGCATTGCGAAGAACTTGAGATCCTCGACAACCTTGCCAAAGGTATCTGCAAGTTCGTCTTCGCCGATCTTCCTCACAAAGGCATTCCACTGAACTCGATGCCCTTCGACGAAGCCCCTCGTGAGTGCCTCGAACTCTTCGGCAGGCACCGGCGTTTCCCGATTGTTGAACGTAGCCTCGATGGCCTTGCGAACTGTGTCGCCGTCGAAGTCGAGATGATTCGAGCAGATCCACACGTCGTAGAAGTCCTTCATGCGACTGTTGGCATTGCCAAGCGCAACCATCGCTTGAAGCTTCTCTGCGATAGCGGATTCGACTGGATAGGCAAGCAACCGGATCGTGTCGTTGGCCAGGAATGCCGGGTACTCGATGGTTCGTGGGCCGGGTACCATGATGTCGCCCACGCCGAAATCGATCTGGACTTTGAGGCGCACGTTGTCCATACGAGCGTCGATCAGAACTCGCGTTCCCTTGTACTCCGAATCCTTAGTGATTTCCTCGGCAACGACACTGTCGGCTAGGAAGGAAAGACCGTCTGCATCCACTTCGAGGGTCGCGCAATCCTTGGCGAGGGCCATCAGGCTTACTTGATCGGCCTTGCCTTTGCGCAGCATGTCGATGTCCATGGTGGGGCGTGCGCTGGGGATACCGATTGTTTTCAGTAGCAGCGCGCCTTTCAGAATGACGCCTTCTGCATGCTTTGACCTCGAGATGCGATACAGGAATCGCTCGATGGCGTATTGCTGGAGTACCTGTTGAAACGGTACGCCGCTCGATTTCGAGTGGTTGCGTAGCCTCGCGAGCACGGAGGCCACAATGTTTTTCTTTTCGCTCATTCGATTGCCTGCAGATACGGTGCCATCGGCTTTTCGACACGAAGCAGCCGCGCGTAGCGCAGCAGTTCCCGGTTTTGCACGCGCTTTCGTTGTCGCGCGAGACGCAGCGCTTCGAGCGCAACGTCCAGCCCAAGCTTGTTTCTGAACTTGAAGCAATCCACTACAGTCCGCGTCGCGCTGTAAATCCTTAGCGGCATCCCGTCGATGCGATGCGTTTCGAGTCCTTCGTTGAAAGTCTTTGGGTCGAAGCGATACACCGTGACGGGGATCGACAGCTTGATGCCGTGATAGCCATTCCGTGGCACGGCCAGGTGCACCGAGGATGGGATCTGAGTCGTTATGTTGTGATACGAGAGCGCACTGATCAGACAGACAACTGCATTCGGCGCGCGTGCCGCGACGACAGCGAGGTCGGGGTGCTCGGCTTCGCCGATTTCGGCGAGGCGGTAAAGGCCGCGACCAAGTTCGATGATTTGACCGTTTTCACGCAGGGCGTAGAGCGCATCGGTATGGACTCCGAGCGCGATCAGATCGCGCGTGCGCAGCGTGCCGCCTTTGTCGCGGAAGGTTTGGAGTGCGGTATCGAGGTCCCGGGTCTTCATGGTGGGTAATAATAGCACCACTTATTTATAAATGGTCTGATATTTACCCAAGTCGAGCCAGCTCCGAGCTGGACCGGGCTGGCTGATGGCTGCTTTCGTGTCGCACACGGCCAGTCCCTGTAAGTGCTTGACACCCATCAGAATCCTCACCAATCCTAGCGCCCCAGGGTTATGAGCGCTGCCAATACTGACCGACGAGCGCCCCCACATGAGCCGGCCTTTTATGAACGAGATTTACATCAGCACAGATGTCGAAACTGATGGTCCGATTCCCGGTCCCCATTCAATGCTTAGCATTGGCGCGGCTGCATACACCGCGGACAAAGTGCTCGTATCCACTTTCTCCGCAAACCTTGAAACGTTACCCGGCCCCGTTGAAGCTTGACGACTCACCGATGCCGCAGATCATCTCCGACAAAAAATACGCTGATTTTTCGAAGTCCTACAAGGCAGGTCTAGAGGATCTCTTGGCGGCAATGAAAGGTGATGTATGACGTCCACCAGCGCACCAAAGGCTCGACAGATGCCGAAGGGAGGTCGGAAGGGCGGTACTGTGTTTCCGCGAATAGCGCTTACAGATGCGCTCGTTTATGCCCGAAAGCTGGTCAGCAAGACGCACACTAGCGCGCAGCCTATCGACGTCATTTTCTCTGGGGTGGTTGGCGCAAAGAGTGGTCTGGGCAGTGTTCGCGTCTCGGCGTTGAAGCAATATGGCTTTCTTAAGGGTGATGCGAAGTCGAATTTTTCAGCTGATGAACTGGCCAAGCGCGTCGCGGCTGCACCGCAGGAGGAATTGCTTCCTCTGTATAGGCAGGCAATGCTGAAGCCTGCAGTGTTTAAGAAGTTGTTCGACACCTTTCACGGCGACACTGTAACTAGAGCCAAACTCAAGCAACGCGCCGCAGACCTAAAAGTGCATCCCGACGAGACGGAGACCTGTGTGGATCTGTACGTCTCCGGCATGACAATCGCGGCGCTAGTAACTGTTGACGGAGATCGTGTCATTCACTTGGCCTCGAGTGACATAGAGGGGACATCGGTTGCCGCTGTGAACGAAGCGGACAACGACGCCATGGAACATGATGTGACGGGTGAGCCGGAGGTGGGGCGCGGGGCTACTAGGACAGAGAACGAGGAGGCAGCCACGAATGGCAGAGCCAGCGGCAATGGCAGCGGTGCAAACGTAGCGGTTGAGGTACCGTCTGAGAGTTTCTCCGGGCAGGGGCCGCGCGCTGTGTTCAATGTAAATGTCACGCTCGACTCGAGTCTCGACATAGAGAAGTTGCAGAAGCAGCTCGAACTACTGAAGCGCTTTGGCGCAATCTAGAGGAACAGGCGCGCAGATCGTCTTTCGAACTGCCATCAAGGGACTTCCGGTCACCATCGGACGAGTTGTCACGAGTGCAGAACTGGTACCGGCAGGTTTCGCCGCTCCGAGCGGCGAAACTCTCCAACTGCCCGACAGGGATCTGTCACTCGCCGAATGGTCCGTGCGATGCTTTCCTGAAATCTTCCTGGCGATTCAATGAATCAGCAGGCCATCAAGCTCGACCCAGCGCTCTCGCTCATCGCGCGAAATCGCCACGCTCGACCCTACAGTAACTTTGACGGTAACCGCCCCAACCCGAACTCAGATTCCGCCGCCACTTCAATCCCTTACACCGCGAATGCGAGTGACCTCGGCACCAATTTCCACGGGCAAATCAATAAAAAAAGCCGGTCACTTTCATAAAGTTAGATTACTTTCGTAAAGTGCTTCTGTAAGCTGGGCGTCTATTCCGATGGATTCATCGGTCCCAGCCAGGCGTTTCATCAGCCGGCCGATGTCCGCCGCCTCAGCGCCAGGCTCGACAATCAGATGGACATGGTTGGTCATCAAACAGTAGCCGTACACCTTCAGTGCGAGTTCGCGCCTGAACTCCTGCAGGGTCTCCAGATATATCCGTCGATCCTCATCGGTGAGGAACACCGCACGATGGTTATGTCCACGTTGGACGATGTGGTGGGGATAGCGTGCGATAGCGATCCTGGCGCGTCTGGGCATTCCTTGCCTCCGCTGTAGGGTTGAGTGGAAGCTAGTGCATGGGCGCGTTGGGTTGCGATGAATGTGGGGCGTTGTTCTGAATAATGGAAAAATAGATCTGTCCATTTTTTAGTATGTAGACAAGTCATCAGTAAAAATCATGGATTTCAGCCCGAAATTCACGCTCGTCACCGCGGGGCCCGCGTCTCCGTCGACAACTCGATACAGAAAAAAATACGGATGACGGGTTGCGATGTGCGTAAATTCCACTATCATGTCGCAGAATTGCTGCAGGGGCTGTGCGCAGCTTCATGCAAGATGAGCGTCGTCCTGTGGACGACGCAAACGTTCGCAACGATGTTCGAGCTCAGCGGGCCCGAGTCTGCTGGTGAGCGCGCTGAACGTTGTCTTTCGGCACGCCGGTACAGAACGCACGCTCGCGCAGTACACGGCACATCAGCATCAACATTGCGAGCACTTCACCGCGGGCTAGTCATTAGCCACCGTGGGTAACGCAGCCAGGTAATCCCGAAGAATCGGGGTCCGGGCGCTGCGACGGTAACAACAACAGGGTGGCACGCTCAGCTCCCACTATCGCGAGCGTGCCGTAAGTCCAGCGGTGCATCCTCTTGATTGGATGACTATCTCTGCGGCTTTCCGACGCTATTCCATGACCGGTCGGCGCAGTTCGTCTTCCGGAAAATGAAGGAGATCGAAACGATCGAACATGTTTCTCGGCGAACATCCGAGCTTCCGCACCAGCAAGATGTGGTGGCCGTTCGTTGACAACTCGAGGCCCTACGGGTGCGCAGACGCCGTCGTTGCGCAGTGCAGCCGCAGGCCCTTCCGAACGGATCTTCAGGCAGATGTCCCCCAGCGGATGCCCTGGGTCCGAATCCTGAAGAAGGAGGCTTGTTGATGACATCGAGGAGAGGCTGGCTGGCGCTCGGCGCCGCGATTGCGATGTGGAGTGCGACTCAGGCGTCAGCCGTGACGCTGACCATTGCCACCGTCAACAATGGCGACATGATTCGCATGCAGCAGCTGGCCGATGACTTCAGGCGGCAGCACCCGGACATCGAGCTGCAATGGGTGACGCTGGAAGAGAATCTCCTGCGCCAGCGCGTCACCATTGATGTCGCAACCCAGAGCGGCCAGTACGATGTGATGACCGTCGGCAACTACGAAGTGCCGATCTGGGCCGCGCAGGACTGGCTCGTGCCCCTGGACGATCTGGGCGAAGACTTTGCCAAGGACGATCTGTTGCCGGCGATCGGCGAATCGCTGTCCTACGAGGGCAGTCTCTACGCGGCGCCTTTCTATGCAGAAAGCGCGATCACCGTATATCGCACCGACCTGTTCGAGAAGGCCGGTCTGTCGATGCCGGACAATCCAACCTGGGGCTTCATCCGCACCGCGGCCGAGAAGATCACCGACCGCGAGAACGGCATCTATGGAATCTGTCTGCGAGGCAAGGCCGGCTGGGGTGAGAACATGGCCCTGGTTTCGACACTGGTGCATTCCTGGGGCGCGCGCTGGTTCGACATGAAATGGCAGCCGCAGCTCGACTCCGGGCTGTGGCAGGACGCCGTTTCGTTCTATGTGGATCTGCTCAGGAGGTACGGCCCGCCGGGCGCATCGACCAATGGGTTCAACGAGAACCTGGCGCTGTTCCAGGCCGGCAAGTGCGGCATCTGGATCGACGCCTCGGTGGCCGCTTCTTTCGTTTCCGATCCCAAGCAGTCGACGGTGGCCGATCGGGTGGGGTTCGCGCTGTTTCCGACGCACGGCAAATTGCAGAACCACGGCAACTGGCTGTGGGCGTGGAGCTTCGTCATCCCGGCTGCATCCACGCACGTCGCGGCGGCGAAGACATTCGTCGAATGGGCGACCGGCAAGGGCTACACGCGGTTGGTCGCCGCTGAATCAGGCTGGGCAGCCGCACCGCCCGGAACCCGTCAGTCGCTCTATGCCAGCCACGAGTATCAGCAAGCGGCGCCGTTCGCCGATATCGTCCTGAGATCGATCGAGGCCGCTGACACTCACGACCCCGCGGCGCAACCCGTGCCTTATGTCGGCGGCAATTTCGTCTCGATCGCTCCTTATCAGGGCATCGGCACCGTGGTCGGCCAGCAGCTCTCGGCGGCGGTAGCCGGCCAGATCTCCACGCGCGAGGCGTTGGCCAATGCGCAATACATCACCGAGCGTGAGATGACCCGCGCGCGTTATCTCGATTAGCCGTTTCCTCGACGGAAACGCTGCGCAGTCCCCTTCGAGGAGATACATGGCAAGCATCCGCAATCGGGCCACGGCCCAGCTCGCGCTTTCGCCGGCGGTGATCCTGCTGCTGGTGTGGATGGCCGTCCCATTGGCCATGACGCTGTGGTACTCGTTCCACGACTACCAGTTGCTGATGCCGCGCGGCAATCCCTTCATCGGTTTCGAGAACTATGTCTATTTCCTGACCGACCCGGCTTTCCTGAAGTCGATCGTCAACACCTTCGTGCTGGTGGGCAGCGTGCTGGTGATCACGGTCGCCGGCGGTATCGGCCTGGCGTTGTTGCTCGATCAACCGATGTACGGGCGGGGGATCGTGCGCGTGTTGATCGTATCGCCGTTCTTCGTCATGCCGACGGTCTCGGCGCTGGTCTGGAAGAACATGTTCATGAATCCGGTCAATGGACTGTTTGCCTGGCTGGCGCAGGTGTTCGGAGTGGACGCCATCGACTGGCTGGCGCAGGTGCCGCTGCTGTCGCTGACACTCATCGTGGCGTGGGGCTGGCTGCCGTTTGCGACGCTGATATTGCTCACGTCCTTGCAATCTCTGGATACCGAACAGCAGGAGGCGGCAGCGATGGACGGAGCCGGTGCCGCTGCACGCTTCGTCCACATCACCTTGCCGCACCTGGCGCGTGCGATCACCGTCGTCATTCTGATCCAGACCATTTTCCTGCTGTCGCTGTTCGCCGAGATCTTCGTGACGACCAACGGCGGGCCCGGCACCGAGAGCACCAACCTGGCCTACCTGGTTTATTCCCAGGCGCTGCTGCGCTTCGACGTGGGCAGCGCGTCGGCAGGCGGTGTGGTTGCCGTGATTCTGGCGAACGTCCTGGCGGTCTTTCTCATGCGCCTGGTCGGCAGGAATCTGGAGGTCTGAAGCATGACCAGCACGATGCACGGTCGGCACAAGCTGGCGTTCACGCTTCTGGCGTGGGGTCTGGCCCTGTTGATCTTCTTTCCGATCCTGTGGACCTTGCTGACCTCGTTCAAGACGGAAGCCGATGCGGTGGCGATCCCGCCGAAGCTGCTGGGGTTCGACTGGACCACCGAGAACTATGCCGAGGTCTGGCAACGCACCGACTATCTGCGGCACTTCGGCAATTCCGTGGTCATCTCGCTGGGCTCCTCCCTGATCGGCCTGTGCGCTGCCATTCCCGCGGCCTGGGCGATGGCGTTCTCGCCGACCCGACACACCCGGTTCGTACTGCTGTGGATGCTCTCGACCAAGATGTTGCCGGCCGTCGGCGTGCTGGTGCCGATCTACCTGCTGTTCAAGCGCGGCGGCTTGCTCGACACCCGCACTGGGCTGGTACTGGTGTTGATGCTCAGCAATCTGCCGATCATGGTCTGGATGCTGTTCACCTACTTCAAGGAGATTCCGCGGGAGATCCTCGAAGCGGCGCGCATGGACGGAGCGACTCCCGGCCGTGAGCTGGTGCATGTTCTGGCGCCGATGGCGCTGCCCGGCATCGCTTCGACCTTGCTGCTCAACGTCATCCTGGCGTGGAACGAATCCTTCTGGACGCTGAATCTCACGGCGGCCGACACCGGTCCGCTGACGGCGTTCATCGCGTCCTTCTCGGCACCCGAAGGACTGTTCTACGCGAAGCTGTCCGCGGCTTCGACACTGGCAATCGCACCGATCGTGGTTCTGGGCTGGCTGTCGCAGCGACAGCTGGTGCGTGGTCTGACGTTCGGCGCAGTGAAATAGGAAAGCACATGGCCAGCATTGCACTCCAGAGAGTTTCCAAGACCTTCGGCACGCACACCGTCATTGCCGGTTTCGACCTCGAGATCGAGGCCGGCGAGCTGGTCGTTTTCGTCGGCCCGTCGGGTTGCGGAAAATCGACCTTGTTGCGGCTGATCGCCGGCCTGGAGGAAGTCAGCTCCGGTGAGCTGCTGATCGACGGGCGCGATGTCACGCACCTGCCGCCGTCACGGCGCGGCTTGTCGATGGTCTTTCAGTCCTATGCGCTGTATCCGCACATGAGCGTGCGCGACAACATCGCTTTCCCACTCAAGATGGCTGGCCAGGATCGAGCCACGATCCAGGACAAGGTGAGCGAGGCTGCGCGCATCCTGAATCTGCAGGACTATCTGGATCGCAAGCCACGCGAGCTTTCGGGCGGGCAGCGCCAGCGCGTGGCCATCGGCCGCGCCATCGTTCGTGAGCCGATCGCCTTTCTGTTCGATGAGCCGCTGTCGAATCTCGATGCCGCCTTGCGCGTCAACATGCGGCTGGAGATTGCCGAACTGCACCGGCAGCTCGGCACGACCATGATCTACGTCACGCACGACCAGGTCGAAGCGATGACCTTGGCCGACCGGATCGTGGTTCTGAACGCTGGCCGAGTGGAGCAGGTCGGGTCCCCGCTGGAGCTGTATCGCCGGCCCGCCACGTTGTTCGTGGCGGGTTTCATCGGCTCGCCGCGAATGAATCTTCTGAGCGGTGCCGAAGCGGCGCGGCATGCAGCCGCGACGGTCGGCATACGACCGGAGCATGTCGCGCTGTCCACGACACAGGGCCAGTGGCAGGGCCAGGTGGGCCTGGTCGAGCATCTGGGGAGCGACACGTTCGTCCACGTCGAGGTCGCCGGTGTCGGAACCATCACGGCCCGCGCCAGCGGCGATCTGCAGGTGCGATATGGCGACTTGCTCTGGCTGACGCCGCAGCTGGACTGTCTGCACCGTTTCGACGAGCACGGCCGGGCCATTGGCTAGGTCCGGTTCTTCACATCGCGCGGGCAACGAGCTCGAGGCCTGACCCGATAGAGGTGACTGTTTCTGATGATCAAATTTCTTGGCAAGCGCATTGAGAGCGCCATCTTCGACATGGATGGCACGATGTTCGACACCGAGCGGCTGCGGTTCCAGACGATCCGGCAGGCGTCGCTGGAGCTGGCGGGCCGGCCCATCGAAGATCGCACGCTGATCGGCTCGCTGGGCTTGAGCGCGAAGCGCGCCGAAGCGCTGGCGAAGGAACATTACGGCGAGGAGTATCCGTATCAGGAAATCAGGCGTCGTGCCGACGAGCTGGAGCTGCAGCACGTGCGCACGCATGGTGTGCCGGTCAAGGCGGGATTGTTGCAGGTGCTGGAGCGCCTGCGGCGCAGTGGACTTACGATGGCGGTCGCCACTTCCAGCCGTCGCGCCATCGCCGAGGAATACCTGATCAATGCGAACGTCCTGAAGTACTTCGACATCACCGTCTGCGGCGACGAAGTGCAGCGGGGCAAGCCGCATCCCGAGATCTTCCTGCGCGCTGCCGCGGAGCTGAGCCGGGAGCCGCAGCGCTGCCTGATGGTCGAGGATTCCGAGAACGGCCTGCTGTCGGCCAGCGAGGCTGGCGGCCAGCCGATCCTGATCCACGACATCAAGGCGCCGCGGGCCGAGGTCGAAGCGCGGGCCTTCCGCAGCTATCGCAGCATGCTGGATTTCCTCGACGATCTGGCGGACTGCGTGCCGAAGCTCGACGTGCCGGCCGTGACCGAGCCGTTCCCGCAGGCGATCAACCAGATGCGCGTCGGCATCCACGGCTTCGGCGCCATGGGTGGCGGTTATCTGACGCAGGTGTTCTCGCACTGGGACGGTTACACGCGGCCGTGTGAAATCATCGGTGTCACTGGCGATCGGCTGCTGCGCGAAGCGGTCGATGCCTTCGGCAAGTTCAGCGTCCGCTACAGCAAGTACGCCTTCGACCAGAGCATCGACAACGTGCGGCTGGTCGACATGGCCGACGAGGATGCGATCGTTGCGATGTATTGCGATTCGCTGATCGTCGGCCTGGCGCTGCCCGAGCAGGCGATCCGCCAACAGGCGCCGATCATTGCGCGGGCATTGCTGCGCAGGTTCGAGCAGGGCGGACGCGAGCTCACCATTCTGGTGGTGCTCAACAAGATCCACGGTGCGAGCTTCGTACGGCGCCAGGTCGAATCGGCGTTGCTCGACATGACCAGCCGTTTCGAGTGTGCGCGGATCCTGGCCGCGACGCATTTCTCCGAGACGGTGGTCAGCCGCATCGTCACCCGGCTCAGCAAGGAGAAGCTGCTGCGCCAGTTGCGGATCAAGTGCGAGCTGTTCGAGAAGAACCTGGCCGCCGCGCACGATGCGCAGGAAGGTTCGCAGCAAGTGCAGAGCGATGAGCCGCAATCCCGGCTGGATCAGCGAGTGGGGTTGCTGCGGCGTGCCTCGGCGCCGGCACAGGCTCTGAATCAATTGCACCTGATCCTGTTCAACAGCGAACCCGACATGCTGCTGTACGCGCAGGGTGGCGGAGCCGTTCTGCGCAATCTGCGGCAGGTGAAGACCGTCGAAGACATCGCGCAGATCCAGACGATCAAGAATCGTCTCTGGAACGGAACGCACGCCATCGTCGCCTGGTATTCGAGTCTGCTGGGTTACCCGACGATCGGCCGCGGCATGGGAGACGAGCGGGTCATGGCGCTGGTGCGGCAATTGATCGAGAAGGAGATCCAGCCGGCGTTGCTGCGCGAGATCCCGGAGCTGGAAGCGGTCATCGCCATGCTGATGCGGCCTTTCATCGAGCGCTGCCGTTCCTCCTTCAAGGATCCGTGCCTGCGGGTCGGGCGCGATCCGCTGCGCAAGTTGCGACGTAGCGAACGCATCCTCGGCAGCATTGCGCTGGCAAAAAAGCACGGCATTCCCACGCCGGGGCTGGAGTTCGCGATCGCGCTGGCGATCCGCTACGCCTTGAGCGATGTGGCCCAGCAGGATCTCGAGTGCGAGCTGATCCGCAGCATCTTTGCGCGCACTCCGAGCGTCGAGGCCGTACTGACCTATCGTGGCAGCTACAACGGTCATCCCTATCAGGGGCTCGATCCGGTGACCGATGCCAAACTGATTGCGGCCGTGACCGAACACTTCGACAAGCTGGCGGATCCGCACAGCCGCCATTGGCAGTGGCCGCTCGAGCTGGTCCGGCAGGGACCGGCTGATGCCGGCGCTGCCGCAAACCCTGCAGCGATTCCCCGAAGGGCAGTGTAGGCATCTGGATCCTCGACGCGGGCGCGTACGTTTGAGCAGCGGCTGGTCGGCGTCGAGGAGATTCCGTGGGGCGGAGAATTACCGCATACTCGGGCGCAGATCAGCAGGCATCGCGTCGATGCCGAGACGACAACTCAGATATTCTAAAGAGTCGCGATCCGCCCATGGCCAACATGCTCGAAATCCGTTCGATCGACTACGTACCCGAAGCCGAGCGGCACGGCGGACTGGCGAGCCAGTTCACCTTGTGGCTCGGCGCCAATCTGCAGATCACGGCAGTGGTGACCGGAGCCTTGGCCGTCGTTCTCGGAGGCGACGTGTTCTGGTCGTTGATCGGCCTGCTGCTGGGTCAGCTGTTTGGCGGTGCGGTCATGGCGCTGCACGGGGCGCAGGGACCGCAGCTGGGACTGCCGCAGATGATTTCCAGCCGCGCCCAGTTCGGCGTGTACGGCGCGATCATCCCGATCATCGCCGTGTGCCTCATGTACGTGGGCTTCTCGGCCAGCGGTTCGGTGCTGGCAGGGCAGGCCGTCGGCCGGCTGCTGGGCGTCGATGACGGCACCGGCATCGTGATCTTCGGCGGCCTGATCGTGGCCGCGACTCTGTTCGGTTATCGGTTCATCCACCTGCTCGGGCGGGTCGCCAGCGTGGTTGGCGTGGTGGCCTTCCTGTACATGTTCAGCCGGCTGCTCGCCAGTCACGACATCGGCTCACTGCTGGAGATGCGGCATTTCTCCATCAACAAGTTCCTGCTGGCCATGTCGCTGTCGGCGTCCTGGCAGATCGCGTACGGACCTTACGTTGCGGACTATTCGCGCTATCTGCCGCGCCGGACCCCGAGTGCCGGAACCTTCCTGGCGGTCGGACTGGGCTCGGTGCTGGGCTCACAGATCGCCATGACGTTCGGTGTGCTGGCGGCGGCCCTGGCCGGCAGCCAGTTCGAGAACAACGAGGTGGCCTATGTGGTCGGGCTCGGCTCCAGCGGCACCATCGCGGGGCTGCTGTTCTTCGCCATCGTGTTCGGCAAGGTGACCGTCACCACGCTCAACGCCTATGGCAGTTTCATGTCCATGGCGACGATCGTGAGCGCGTTCCGCCGTCAGCTGCGCATTCCCGCGTGGCAGCGGTTCTTCTACATCATTGCCATGGTGAGCGTGTCGGTGTTGCTGGCGCTGCTCGGGCGCCACTCCTTCCTGAAGAGCTTCGAGGCCTTCATCCTGTTCCTGCTGGCGGTGTTCACGCCCTGGAGCGCCATCAACCTGGTCGACTACTACTTCTTTACGCGCTCGCGCTATGACGTGCCGGCCTTGTCCGACCCGGAAGGGCGCTACGGCCGCTGGAACGTGCCGGCGATCGCCATCTACTTCGTGGGCATCGCGGCGCAGCTGCCTTTCCTCGCCACCTCTTTCTACACCGGCTCGCTCGTCGAGACGCTCGGTGGGGCGGACATATCGTGGATCGTGGGACTCATCGTCCCGAGCGTGCTGTACTACATCAGCGCGCGCTATGCACAGCGGCCGATTCCCGAGCGTCTCATTTCACCGGAGCCAGCTTCGGCACCGATTCAGTGAGTGGCAGGCCGGCGGCGTAGCCGGCGACTGCGTTGCAGGTCGATCCGATCGTCAGTGGTGGCAGGGTCATCTACGGCTGCCGCCCGGCTCCGTCATTGCCAGGTGCAGGATGAACGCCATGACCGAGACCGCCAGCGCCGAGCTGAGCAAGAGTCTACGCTCGCGCCACATCACCATGATTTCCATCGGCGGCATCATCGGCGCCGGGCTGTTCGTCGGCAGCAGCGCTGCCATCGCCACCGTCGGTCCGGCCGTGATCCTGAGCTACCTGCTCGCCGGCCTGGTGGTGCTGATGGTGATGCGCATGTTGAGTGAGATGGCGATGGCGAGTCCCGGCCTGGGCTCGTTCACCGAGTACATCCGGCTGGGCCTGGGCGACTGGGCGGGCTTCGTCAGCGGCTGGCTCTACTGGTACTTCTGGGTGGTGGTGGTGGCCATCGAGGCGATCGCCGGCGCCGCACTGCTGCACGAATGGATCGACCTGCCGGTATGGCAGATCGGCCTGATCCTGATGGTGCTGCTGACCGCCGTGAACCTGATGTCGGCGCGCTCGTACGGCGAGTTCGAGTTCTGGTTCTCCTCGATCAAGGTCGCGGCCATCATCGTCTTCATCATGATTGCCGGCGCCTATGCCTTCGGCCTGACCTCGCCGACGGAGTCGACGTTCGGCAACCTGCAGGCGCACAGCGGCTTCGCGCCGTTCGGCTGGCTGTCGGTGCTGGCCGGCATGACCACCGTGGTGTTCTCGTTGTGTGGCGCGGAGATTGCTACGGTGGCGGCGGCCGAATCGAGCGAATCGACCCGCGTCGTGTCGCGGATGACCAGCACCATCATCGTGCGCATCCTGTTGTTCTATGTGCTGTCGGTCCTGCTGATCGTCTCGGTCGTGCCCTGGACCGAAATCCGCTCGGGCAGCTCGCCGTTCGCACTGGCGCTGACCCGCGTCAGCGTTCCGGGAGCCGGCACGATCATGAATCTGATCGTGCTCACCGCGGTGCTGTCCTGCCTGAACTCGGGCGTCTATGTCACCTCGCGGGTGCTGTTCACGCTGGCCGCGAGAGGCGATGCGCCGCAGTCGATGGTGGCGCTGAACCGTCGGCGTGTGCCGGCGCGCGCCATCCTGATTGGCAGCTCGTTCGGCTATTTCGCGGTGGTGTTGTCCATCCTGTCGCCGGAAGTGATCTTTGCGTTCCTAGTGAATGCCTCGGGGGCGTTGATGATCTTCGTTTACCTGCTGGCGTGCTTCGCGCACCTGAAGCTGCGACGCCGCATCGAGCAGACGGCGCCCGAGCGGCTGACGGTCAAGGTATGGCTGTTTCCCTGGCTGAGCTGGGCCACCATCGCCGCCATGTTCGGCGTGCTGGCGGCAATGGCGCTGACCAGGGCGCTGGCCAGTCAGTTCTATGCCAGTCTGGTGTGTGCGGCGGTAGTCTTGCTGGCTTATTGGATGCGACGACGCAGCGAAGCGCCCGCAGTGCTGCATACGTCGGTAGGTCCATGACGTAAGAACGCCGCGGGGCGACCGCGCTCGGTTCGCTGCACCCTGCCGGATGTGAACGATCATCCAGCGGCCCAATCGCCAATCTACCCGGCTGCGCTGAACGGCTCGTGCGTCGGCAAAGCCGTAATCGTTCCCGACTGCCGATCGAACAAGCGCCGGTAATGCCCATGCGGCTGGCGCAGCAGGGCTTCATGGCTGCCTTCCTCGACGATGCGCCCGCGATCGAACACCAGGATTCGGTCCATGGTGCGCACCGTGGAGAGGCGGTGCGCGATGACGATGGCGGTGCGGCCGGACATGAGCCGGTCCATCGCTTGCTGGATCAGCGCTTCGGATTCCGAGTCCAGGCTGGAAGTCGCCTCATCCAGAATCAGAATAGGTGCGTCCGCCAGGAACGCGCGCGCCAGCGCCACCCTCTGGCGTTCGCCACCCGAGAGTTTCACGCCACGTTCGCCCACGAGTGTTTGATAGCCGCGAGGCAGTCGCACGATGAACTCATGCGCATTCGCCAGGCGCGCAGCTCGCTCGATCTCCGCGAGCGTCGCTTCAGGTCGCGCGTAGGCAATGTTCTCGGCCAGGCTGCGATGGAACAGAATGGGCTCCTGCTGAACGATCGCGATCTGCGAACGCAGCGATGCCTGCGTTGCGTGCGACACGTTCTGGCCGTCGATCAGCACCTGGCCTTCGCTCACATCGTAAAGGCGCTGGATCAGCTTCACGAACGTGGTCTTGCCGGATCCGGAGTGGCCGACCAGTCCGATGCGCTCGCCGGGCGCGATGCGCACGTCCAGATCGTGGAACAGCGGCACGTCACGACTGGCGTAGCAGAACGTCACATGATCGAAGCGCACTTCGCCGTGAGTGATGTGCAGCGGACGTGCGTCGGGTGAGTCGGGTACGCCGTAGGGTTCGCCGTACAGATGCACCAGTTCTTCCATCTCGTTGACCGAGCGTTGCAGCTGGTGGATATGCTGGCCGATGTCGCGCAGATAGCCGTGCACCACGAAGTAGGTGGTCAGCACGTAGGTGATCTCGCCCGCGGTGGCCTGTCCGCGCCACCACAACCAGAGCGAAGTTCCCGTTACTGCCGTCCGCACGATCCACAACAGCGTGAGCTGCCCGGTGCCGCTGTACGTGTGGCGCATCCAGGTGCGCCACGTACGGCGTGACCACTTGTCGATGACACGGCTGAGACGGGCATCCTCGCGCGCCTCCGCACCGAAGGCCTTGACGACTGCGTTCGAGCCGAGAGAGTCCGCGAGCACGCCGCCGATGCGTGTATCCAGCGCGTTTGAAAGGCGCGAGGCGGGTGCGATGACTCGGGTTGCCAGGAAGACTGTCAATGCAACGTAGGCAATCGTGCCAGTTGCCATCACCAGCCCCATCACCGGCCAGTGATGGGCCAGCAGCAGCATGGTGCCCACGAGCACGATGGCAGAGGGCAGTAATGCCAGCAACAGCACGTCATCCAACGTGTCGAGCGCCCACATGCCGCGGGTAATCTTGCGCACCACCGAGCCCGAGAAGCTGTTGGAATGCCAGTCGGTGGAGAAGCGCTGGACCCGCTCGAATGCGCCGCGGGCCACATCACGCATGATGCCCAGAGTCAGAGGCACGATGCCCCACCAGGCAAGATGACGCAGCCCGACCATTGCCAGGCCTAGTGCTGCCATCATGATGAAGGCGCGCAGTGCGGCATCCATCGTGGATGGACCAGCCGCTAGCGCGTCGATCAAGTGGCCGGCAAACAGCGGGACGAAGATTTCAGTGAGCGTGGCCAGCATCATCGACATTGCGATGCCGCCGACCAGCCACTTGCGTTTCGCCCAGTAGCGAACGATGAAAACGAGCGCGCTGCGTAGGGCGCGCGGACGCGCCTGAAATTTTTGCGAAAAACGGAAAACGAAAATCCGGCGAACCGGAAAGGGTCTAGCCCGGACGGGTTAGAGACCTACTGGATGGCCGCGTTTGGAAGGTGCATGTTGGATCTGTTCATCGATCTGCCCTCCCTCGCGTGCGCGGACTGGTGAAAGGAGCGGCATTGATATCATCGTTGGGTGACCGGAGGCAAGCGCGGATGCGGCACTCGCCGCAAACAAAGTGCTACGGCATAGAGAAGCGCTGGCGACTTCACCGTGTAGGAATCGGCGAGTAACCCGGGCCAATCCGGCTCCTGGCCGGCCGTGAGTGGTTGGCAAGGATCAATAACCGCCAAAGCACACTGACGTGCTCGCGGATTCTGGACAAAGCTCGCATTTTGGACGGAGGACATTTGGAATTGGCGCCCCCGGCAGGAGTTGAACCTACGACCTACCGCTTAGGAGGCGGTCGCTCTATCCACTGAGCTACGGGGGCGCCGGAGAGCGGACGGCATCAGCTGTCCGCCGGCGCAATGGTCGCACAGCTCGGTATCCGGGACCAAGCGTCCGCGGGCGCTGCGGCAGTCATCTTGCAGCACGTATGGGTCGAACCGCATCGTCGCGAGCCGATGCTGCCGTTTCATTGTCTTCGAGACGCCTCAGTGCGTGCGGCCGTTATCCGCTGACGCAACGGAACGTGGTGACCTGTCGGCCGGTCCCCGGCGGCAGGCTGGCGTCCTTGTTGACCGTCGAGACGACGACGGCCTGCTGTCGCCCGGCTTTCTGACAGGCTCTGGCGGCCAGCTGCTTGCCGGTCTCGGCATCGCCCTGGTGCGTGATGCTGGTGGTATCGTCGTGGTTGATCTTGACGGTGGTGCAGGCGCTCAGCAGAACGCAGGCGACGAGAAATGCAGTCCGGTTCATGCGTTGGGCTCCCTGGATGGGCAGATGGGCAGATACTGCGCCGCTATGCCGCCATCGGCACCGCAACCTGCACACGATTGCGACCCGATCGTTTCGCGGCATACACGGCAGCGTCGGCGTGGGCGATGAGATGTTCGCCCCACACATCCAACGTGTCGCTGGTGGCGATGCCGATACTGCAGGTCAGTCCGATGGGTGTGCCGAAGCCTTCGATCCGCACTTCGGCCACCCGCTTGCGGATGCGTTCGGCGATGGGCTCGGCCGCGGCGACGTCGGCGCTGCTCAGGATCACTACGAATTCCTCGCCGCCATAGCGGCCGATGACGTCCGACTGGCGCAGCTCGGAATGGATCGGGCCGATGATGGCGCGCAGGCAGGCGTCGCCGGCCTGGTGGCCGTAGGAGTCGTTGATCTCCTTGAAGTGATCCAGATCGATGAACAGCAGTGCAATCGGCAGTCCTCGCGCCCGGGCGCGCAGGCATGCCGTTTCCAGTCGCTCGACCAGGGAGCGTCGGTTGAGCACGCCGGTCAGCGAATCGGTCTGCGCACGGCGTTCCGCCTCCGTCAGCGCCTGGCGCTGATCGCGCAGGCGATCGGCAACGCCCAATGCGATCAAGACCGCCGCAGCGACCATCGAGAGCGGCAGACCGTAGTAGAGCAGGCCTTCGGCGCCCTCCGGATCCGTCAGCAGCAGCCGGATCGCGGTGGCGATGGTGAAGGCTTCGAGCAGTCCCCATGCGATCAGAAACCAGCCTGCCGCGCGATTGTTGCGGCGCCAGGCCAGCCACGAGACCACCAGCGTGAAGATGGCCGAGCCCATGAAGACCAGATTGCCGATGGCGGCTACCAGCGCGCCCAGCCCGATGACCTGCGCGACATTCGCGAACGCCAGCACGACGAACGTGACGGCGAGCCAGCCGAAAATCGCATAAACGCGCGGCGAGAAATGCCGCAGCTCGGCGATCTCGCGCACGAACAGGCAGGCAACCGCGCCGCTGAGCGCCGCGGCTACGTTCCACGAATAACTGGCTATCGGCAACGCCAGCGACAACACCGGCCAGTTGAAACCCTCGCCGGAAAGGTAGGCCACGTAGAGGGCCTGCAATGCAAACAGGGTTGCGTACAGCACCAGCAGCCGGTCCGACAGCACCAACCAGATCAGCAGCGCCGCGACGGACATGGCCATGAGCGCGCCGAAGGCGAGGGCGATCATTCGGGCATGGATGGCGCCGTGAGCCAGGATGTCGTCCAACGTGGCGGCCGAGAACACCGGCTCGCCCAGGATGCCGCCGACCGGCTCGATGCGGGCATACAGCGGCTGGTCCTTGGCCAGTCCATCTGGAAGAATGAACAGGGCATTGTGCTGGCCGCGGAATCCGGGCAGCTCGGTCGCGCGTTGCAACGGGACGCTCTTGCCGTCGCGTACGGCGAACAGCTCGATGGGCTGACCTCGGCTCTTGAGAACGCTCAGCGCGGCGACGGCGGCCGGTTGGAAATCGGCGGTGGGCCGCAGCTGCAGCCACAATCTTGCGGCGCCGTCGTGCGTCCGGGTAGAACTGAAGGGTTCGAATTGCTGGTCGACCGAACCCTCACCGAGCGTCTCGGCGGTGGGCTCCGGCGCATCGGCGCGCAGTACCCGGATATCGAAAACCGAGTCGGCTGCGCTGGCGAAAGTCGGCCACGGCCAGACGCTCAGAAGCAGGACGCAGGCTGCCAGCAAGGTACGCACGTTCAGGCGGCGCATTGTTTCAATGGAGATGAGCTCGAGGTCGCCGGGCCAGTATCGTGGAAGCGGAATTCGGCCGCAAATCGAATCCGCCTCGTCGTGATTCCGTTAAATCGAAAAGGAGAGAGCGGTGCGAAGCTCATGCCTGACGATACTGGCGCTGGTGTGGGGGGCTGCCGGGACCGGCTGGATCGGGCCGACGGCGGCCGACGACATCTCGGTGATCCGCGCCACGCGGATCCATCCGGCACCGGATGCTGCGCCGATCGACGACGCCGTCGTCGTGATTCGCGACGGTCGCATCGCCGCAGTCGGACCGCGTCGGCAGATACAGGTGCCCAGCGGCGCGCGGCCGATTCAATGTGCGCCGGGTGTCGTGCTCGCGGGGTTTCAGAACAGTCACGTTCATTTCATCGAGACGCGTTGGGAGAAAGCGGCGGAAAAGCCGGCCGCCGAGCTGGCCGTCGGCCTGACCGAGATGCTGACCCGTTACGGCTTTACGACCGTGCTCGATACCGCCTCGAACCCCGACGACACGCTGGCCCTGCGCCGGCGCATCGAAAGCGGCGAGATCGCCGGACCGCGCATCCTGACCGCCGGCCTGCCGCTGTATCCTCACAACGGCATCCCGATCTATCTGCGCGATCTGCCGCCGGAGTTCCTGGCGCGCCAGCCGCAGCCCGCCACGGTCGAGGAAGCAGTGCAGGTCGTACGCACCAATCTCGATGCGGGCGCGGACGCCACCAAGCTGTTCGTGGCCACGCCGCAGGGCAACGGCAAGGTCATGTACATGTCGCGGGAAATCGCTGCTGCCGCGGTGCAAGCAACTCACGCCCGGCAGCGCCTGGTGATTGCACATCCGACCGACAACGAGGGCATCCGTGTCGCGATCGACAGTGGCGTCGATGTGCTGGCGCACACCACCATCGATGAGATACCGGCGATCTGGTCGCCGCAGCAGATCCAGGACATGGTGACACACCGGCTGGCCCTGGTGCCGACGCTGAAGCTGTGGCCCTACGAAGCGCACAAGGCGAAGTTGCCATCCCGTGTGGTCGATCTGGGCTTGGGCGATGTCGTACGGCAGGTGCGCGACTTTGCCGCTGCGGGTGGCCAGGTGCTGTTCGGCACCGACGTGGGCTATATGAGCGACTACGATCCGACCGACGAATACATATATATGAGCCGCGCACTGACCCCGGCACAGATCCTGGCTTCGCT
>Ga0182747_1000544_pt1 | contig 35610 bp, 22 predicted proteins | sample eDN3rd30CBELigBY_FD_128526 | JGI IMG/M metagenome (GOLD analysis project Ga0182747, IMG submission 128526) | Enriched backyard soil microbial communities from Emeryville, California, USA - eDNA 3rd pass 30_C BE-Lig BY (version 2) (version 2) | ecosystem: Environmental > Terrestrial > Soil >... | reverse complement strand
GTCGAGGTGGAAACCCAGATTGCGAAGCGCCACTGGCCGGCGGCCAAGCGCCGCGAGCGCGAGCTCACTTACAACCTGCGTACCCGTGAAGAGCTCGAGGGTCTGGCGCGCAAGTATCCGTGGAAGGAACTGCTGAGCGCCGGCGGGCTGCAGGATCAGCATGAATTCGTCGTGGCCGAACTGGATGCCGTGCAGGCGCTGGCCGGTTTCTTCACCACCGTGCCGGTGAGCACCTGGCGCAGCTACCTCAAGTATCACTACCTCACCAACAACGCCGCGGTATTGCCGCAGGCGTTCGATGACGAGCAGTTCGACTTCTACGGCCGCACGCTCAACGGCGTGACGCAGAAGCGCGATCGCTGGAAGCGCGCCGTGCGATCGCTCAACGGTTCGCTCGGCGAAGCCGTCGGGCAGCTGTACGTGAAGCAGTATTTCCCCGAGGATTCCAAGCGGCAGATGGTCGAGCTGGTCGAGAACCTGCGGCACGCCTATGCGCAGCGCATCGAGACGCTGCCCTGGATGTCGGCCGAAACCAAGAAGGTGGCCAAGGAGAAGCTCGCCACGTTCCGCCCCAAGATCGGCTATCCGGACAAATGGAAGGATTACTCGAATCTGGAGATCCGGGCCGGTGATGCGTTTGGCAATGCCGTGCGCTCGCGCGTTTTCAGCTGGCAGTTCGACGTGGACCGGCTCGGCCACCCCACCGACAAGGACGAGTGGTTCATGACGCCGCAGACCGTGAACGCCTACTACAACCCGACGTTCAACGAGGTGGTGTTCCCGGCAGCGATCCTGCAGCCGCCGTATTTCGATCCGCATGCCGACCCGGCGGTGAACTACGGCGGCATCGGCGGCGTGATCGGCCACGAAATGGGCCACGGCTTCGACGATCAGGGCGCCAAGTCCGATGCCCAGGGCGTGCTGCGCACCTGGTGGCAGCCGCAGGACGAAGCGGCCTTCAAGAAGCTGGTGGATGCGCTGGTCGGACAGTACGACAGCTATGAGCCGCTGCCCGATTTGAAGATCAACGGCCGGCTGACGGCGGGCGAGAACATCGGCGATCTGGGCGGCCTCACGGTTGCGCACGAGGCGTACCACCTGTCACTGAACGGCAAGCCGGCGCCGACGCTGGATGGCTTTACCGGCGAGCAGCGCTTCTTCCTGTCCTGGGCGCAGGTATGGCGCGAGCTGGATCGCGATGAAAGCCTGCGCAACCGGATCATGAGCGATCCGCACAGCCCGCCGGAGTTCCGCGTCTACGGCGTCGTGCGCAACATGGATGCCTGGTACGAAGCCTTCGGCGTCAAGCCGGAGGACAAGATGTACCTGCCACCGGAGCAGCGCGTCCACATCTGGTAAGCGCCACGGCCTGAACCGGCCCTACAGCAGCTTGGTGCCGTTCGGCACCTTGCGCTCCGGCATCGCCAGCACGACGCGCCCCAGTTCGTCGTGAAAGCCGGTGACCAGCACTTCGGAGCGAAACGGTCCGATCTGCTTCGGCGGGAAGTTCACCACGCCCACGATCTGGCGTCCGACCAGCTCGTCCTTCGAGTACAGCGCAGTGATCTGCGCGCTCGACATCCGGATGCCGATGTCCGGCCCGAAGTCGATGCGCATCTTCCAGGCCGGCTTGCGCGCCTCGGGAAATTCCATGACTTCCAGGATGGTGCCGATGCGCAGCTCCACCTTCATGAAATCCTCCCATTCGATTGCTTGCATCGACATGCTCCTCCAGTAAACCAATTAACACGCGGTTGCCGCGGTGAGCGGCGGGTAATCCAGTGCATCGACGTTCGCATCACCCGGCGCAACCATCGGCAGCACATGCTGCTCTTCCGCAATAGGCACGCGGATCAGCATCGGACCTTCGCTGTTCAACGCCTTCGCCAGCGCGCCGTACGGTGCGCTGGATGATTCCAGATCCAGTGCCGCGATGCCGAATGCCTGGGCGATGGCGACGAAATCACTCGGGGCCTGGAACTGCGAGGCGACGAAGCGCTTGCCGTAGAACAGCTCCTGCTGCTGGCGCACCATCCCGAGCGATGCGTTGTCGAGCACGATGATTTTGACATTCAGATCGAGCTCCGCCAGCGTGGCGAATTCCTGAATGTTCATCAGCAGGCTGCCGTCGCCGGTGAAGCAGACCACGCTCGCGCCCGGCTTGGCCAGGGCTGCGCCGATGGCTGCGGGCAGGCCGAATCCCATCGTGCCCAGGCCGCCCGAGGTGAGCCAGCGGTCGGGCCGGCGAAACGGGTAGGCCTGCGCCACCCACATCTGGTGTTGTCCGACGTCGGTGGTGATGATGACGTCGTCGCTGGCAAGCTGGCCGACGGCGTGAACGATGCCGTAAGGCGAACAGATCCTGTCGGCGCCGGGTGTCTGGAGCGGAAATTCCGCCCGCAGCTCGCACACGCGTCTCAGCCACTCGGATCGATGCTGGTGGTGTGTGCGGGCAATGAGCTCGCCCAGCGCGCAGTGAGCGTCGTCCCTGATCGCCAACGTCGGCTGCCGGATCTTGCCGAACTCGCGGGCGTCGATGTCGATGTGAATCACTTTCGCGCCGGCCGCGAAGCGCTCAGGCCGCCCGGTTGCGCGGTCGTCGAAGCGTGCGCCGATCGCAATCAGCAGGTCGCATTCGTCGAGCACCCGATTGGTGTAGCGCGCGCCGTGCATGCCGAGCATTCCCAGGCCCAGCGGATGATTGGTGGGCAATGTGCCGAGCCCCATCAGGGTCGTCGTCACTGGAATGCCAGCCAGTTCCGCGAGTTCGCGGACCAGATGGTGTGCGCGCGCTTTCACGATTCCGCCGCCCACGTAGAGCACCGGGCGTCGCGAATCGCGGATCAATTCAATTGCTTCGTCGTACGCGCTGCCGTTTCCGTCGAGCGTGCGTTGTTCCATGAACATCGGTCGGCCGCTTGCTTCGTGAATCTCTGTGCTGGCGTTCTGTTGTTGCAGAGCCAGCCTGCTGCGTCGCGAGCGGCGCGAAGACGTGGGTTGGCTGTCTTGTGCGACATGCGCCGTTGTCGTATCCGCGGCCGGCAGCGGGTGGCCCGTCGGACAGACGCCCTCGATCTTCTGCGATTGCACGTCCTTGGGCACATCGACCAGCACCGGTCCGGGCCGGCCGGATTCAGCCAGGCGAAAGGCTTCGGGCAGCACTCGCCACAACTCGGAAGCGGAACGCACCAGGAACGCGGCCTTGGTGATGGGTTTGACGATGTCGAGCGTTGGCACTTCCTGGAAGGCATCGGTGCCGATGAGATGCTGCGGCACCTGCCCGGTGATGCACACCATCGGAACCGAATCGAGCTTCGCATCCGCCAGCGCCGTCACGATATTGGTCGCGCCCGGCCCGGAAGTCGCCAGGCACACGCCGGCTTTGCCGGTGATGCGCGCCATGCCCTGTGCAATGAAGCCTGCCGCCTGCTCGTGCCGCGCCAGCACGTGGCGAATCCGGGACGAGCGGCCCAGTGCTGCGTAGAGCGGCAGCAGCGCGCCGCCTGGAATGCCGGCCACCAGGCGAATGCCCTGTTGTTCCAGCAGATGAACGATCAGCTCGGCTCCGGTGAGTGTCATGGAAGCTCCCTCGAGTGGGGAACCCCTTTGAAGACCTGTGCCGGATGAGAGAAACAAAAACCCCCTGCCGGCTCACGCCTGCAGGGGGTTCTTTGGTTTTCGGCGAACGGGCCCCTACGGCGTGTCGGTTACGACTCCAATGACTACTACCACGCTTACGTCAACGACGCGCACGACGGCACTCACGACACGGGCGGTCGCGGTGCGGGCGGCGAAATCGTAAGCGGCAGCTGGCACGTTGGTGGGGCGTAAGGGTTGAGTCGCGGCGACTATAGCCAGCCGGGCGCGAGCCTGGCAAGCGCTGCCTGTCCAATCCTTGCCGTTTACACGGGCCTGGAATGTCGGCCTGGAGTGTCGGCCCGATCAGCTGTCGTCGATTGGCCTGCCGTGGCAAGCCGCCATTCGCGGCTTCCATCCAAGGAGATCCGGTCTATTCGTCATTCCCGCGCAGAGCCTGCCCCGCGTAGGCGGGGGCGGGCATCCATCCGAAACTGCCAGATGGACTCCCACCTGCGCGCAAGGGACGAAGAATGCGCCAACCGGATTTCAGCCGTTGGCTCTTTGTGGCGCCTGCTCGGGCCGGCGCGGCTCCGGACCGATGTAGTGCGCCGAGGGGCGGATGATCCGGTTGTCCTGGCGTTGTTCGACGATATGCGCGGTCCAGCCGAAGATGCGCGAGGCGGCGAACGTGGCAGTGAAATACTCCTTGGGAATTCCCAGCGCCAGCAGCACCACCCCTTTGTAGAACTCGAGATTGGCGCGCAGCGTGCGACGCTTGTGGCTGGTTTGCTCGACGAAGGCTGCTTCGACCGCGCTCAGCGTGTTGAACAGTCGTCGATGCGCGAACTCCACCGCGATCTTCTCCGCCATGCCCTTGATGATCTTGGCCCGCGGATCGACCACACGGTATTCGCGGTGCCCCATGCCCAGCACCAGCCGGCCGCTGGCAAGGCAGTCGGCGACGAACCGGGCAGCGTGCTGCGGTTCACCCACTTCCAGCGCCATTTCCAGCGCACCCTGGTCGGCCGCGCCATGCAGCGGGCCGTACAGCGCGCCCATCGCTGCCGACAGGGCGGAGGCGGGCGGAGCCAGCGTCGATGTGACGACCCGCGCGGTGAAGGTGCTGGCATTGAAGCTGTGATCGAGCTGCAGGATCTGCATTCCCTCGAAAGTTTCGACCTGCGTGGCGCTTGGGACTCGCCCGTGCATCAGTTGCAGGTACCGCTCGCCATAGCGTCGCGATGCGGGATACGGATGCTCGGCATGATCCTCGAGTGCCGCATGCACCAGCGCAATCGCGGCGGGCAGGCGCGCGGCGATCACCAGCGCTTCTTCTTCCTCTGCCGTACGGCCCAGTTGGACTTCCGGCGGCTCCAGCGCGAGCAAGCCCGTGATGGCTTGCAGCGTCGCCATCGGATGGGCGCCATGCCGCGCCAGCTCGCGCAACGAGACGGCAATTTCCGGCGGCAGCCGGCCGGCCTGCCACAGGTACTCTTCGACTTCCTCCAGGCGTTGTGAACCGGGCAATTCTCCGAACACGATCAAGTGCATGACCGCGGCGAAGCGCTGCCGCACCAGGGATTCGACCGGGTAGCCGCGGTAATACAGCTCGCCGGCTTCGCCCTCCACCAGTGACACGGCGGTGGTGTCGGCCACCACGCCTTCCAGGCCTTTGCGGATCTCGATGTGGGTCATGACGCTCTCCGGAAAATCGCACCGTGCCCCGAGGATGACGGCACGTGGCAAAAAGTAGCGCGCAGCCGGGCCGCAAGCGACGCACCGGAATCGATGCAGCTATCAGTAACCGCGATGCCATCGGCCGGGCTGATGGCGCTATCAACCAGGGCGATCGGGTGCGGCATCGCAAACGCCGGTACGGCGCTACAATCGGCCCATGCAGATCGAGCGTAATGAAATTCGCTGCTTTCACGCAGTGGTCGAGGCCGGCGGCTTCAGCCGTGCGGCGGAACGGCTGGATCTGTCGCAATCGGCGGTGAGTCAGGCGATTGCGAACCTGGAGCATCGTCTCGGTGCGGTGCTGCTGCGTCGGGGCAATCCGCCGCAGCTGACCGAAGCCGGCATCCGCTTGCTGCGTTTCGCCGAAACGCTCATGAACGAAGAGCGCGAAACGCTGGCGGACATTGCGCAGATCAAGACGGGCGCGCTCTCGACGCTGTCGCTGGCCCTCTCACCCGCACCCAATGCGCGATTCGGCGTGGCGCTGCTCAAGGATTTCTCCGAGCGCAATCCGCTGACCCGCCTGAAAGTGGTGGTCGCGCCCAGCCGGGAGATCGTCTACGGCGTTTCCGAAGGCCGCTGGGAAATGGGATTCGGACCGTTGCAGCACTCCATGCCGGATTACTTCGCCATTCATCCCTGTTTCTCGGAGACACGGCGCCTGCTGATCGCTGCCGATCATCCCAGCCGCGATGCGCTGCGACGTGATCCGTACTCGGTGTTGCGCACACTGCCGCTGGTGACTTCGTTCCTGGACGAGGCCGCGCGCCGCCCGGGCGGCGATCGCCTGCGCAACGTGTTTGCGTCAGTCTGGGAAGTCAGCCACATGGACCTGCGGCTGGCGCTGGTCGCCGAAGGCAAGGGTGTCACCTATGTCTCGGATCTGGTCAGCCACATTCCGGCCAACCTGGTGCCCATCGAAGGCCTGCCGTTTTCCAGCATCGAGCGCCAGGTCGGCATCTACTATCTCAAGCACCAGCCGCTGTCGCAGGCCGGTTCGCGCTTTCTGGCGTTGTGCCGGGAGCGCTGGGGCGGGTGAGCTGCGGCGTTTCGTGGCGCGGCTGGTTCAAATTGTGAATCGCTGGCGCAGAGTTGACGCGCTGAATGCTTGGAGCGCGTCAGGACGACGGCAGAAGCGTGCCAGCGTCCCTGCTGAAGGCTACGCGATCACCCGCGCCGGATCGAAAATGACGTAGCGGTTCTTGCCCGTCGACTTGGCGCGATACAGGGCGTCGTCGGCGCTGCGATACATGGATTCGAAGTCGATATCCGGCGGGCTGGCGATACAAATGCCGATCGAGACGCCGAAATCCGGCTGCCTGGAGGCTTCTTCGCTGGTATGAACTCGCGCGAGGATGCGGCGCGCGATCTCGGTTGCCGCATCCAGATCGCAGCCGCTGGCGAAGACCAGAAACTCATCGCCGCCGAGGCGGGCGCAGATATCCGCATCGCGCACGCTGGCACGCATGGCCTCGGCGACCCGGATCAGGAATGCATCGCCCGTGGCGTGGCCGTAGTTGTCATTGATGCCCTTGAGATCGTCGACGTCGACCAGGATGCTTGCGTAACTGGAAGCGCGCGCCGCGATCGCCCGCTCGACCGACGCCATCGCGCCGCGCCGGTTCAACAGTTGCGTCAGTTCGTCGTGTACCGAGATACGGTACTGCTCGTCGATTCGATCGTTGATGTGGAAATCGTAGCGCGCGGCCAGATAGCCGATCAGCAGCGCCACCAGCATCGCGGCGGTGAACGTGCCGATCGAGATCGCGCGGAAGCGCGCTTCCTGTGCCAGGTAATACTGGATGTCGAAATCCACGCCGACGAAGCCGCTGTAGCGGCCCTGGCTGTCGTAGATCGGCGCATGACCGGAAAGGAAATAGCCGTATTCGTCGTGCAGGAACTTCGGATAGACATAGGTCTGACCCGCGGCGAGCCGCTGCAGCCAATCGGGATCCGGCTCCTTGTCCAGAACCGAAAAGGGTTCCATGTAAGCCGAAGCGCGTAGCCGATGACGCGCTGCCAGCTCACTCGATGCCGCTGTATCGACCACGAAATAGCTCTTCCCGTCGCGCTCCATCATGGTGTAGACGTAGAAGATCTCCGGATCCGCCGAATGAAAGCGCACCAGCGGCGCCAGCGTGCGGGCGTAAAGTCCGGGCGTGTAGTTGGCGCGGTCCAGGAGTTGGCGATGCAGATCGCCATCGACCACGCTGGCAGCGAGCTGCGCCACCTCGGCGACATGCGAGCGCAGCACTTCGAGGCGCGCCTGCTTCGACAACCATTGCGGGACCACGACGATGGCGCCGAGAACGACGGCGGCCGTGACAGTCACGATCCAGAACGTGCGAGGAGCGAAGTTGCGGAGCTCGCGCCGGGTCATCGCTAGGCGGCAGTGACGAGTGGAATCACTCCAGTCCCTTCCAATGATGCTGCTGCGCCAGCTCGAGCGCGCTGCGACGACGCAGGCGTGCGCTGCGCTCGCGCTGTTCACGCTCGCGCCGCAGCTCGGGCCAGCGTTCGAGATAAGCCGCGAGGACATTGCGATCCGGCGAATAGCGGCTGAACGCTTCGGCATTGGCCGATCGCAGCGCCATCGCGCCGTTGTAGCCGCCGAAACCCTGGGTTGCGCACAGCGCGCCGCCGTCGAGGTTGCCTGGCACCGGATCGGCCTGCAGCACGAAGGAGTGCGCGACTTCCGCCAGGTCCGGATCCGGATTGCGCAGCGTGGGGACACCCACGGTTTGCTTGCCGAGCAGATATTGGATCGCCTGTGAGGTGCCCTTCAGTCCGGTCTCACCCATGCTGTGGCCATCGCCGACCGCCTTGGGCGTGCCGACGATCACCGGCGGCAGCGGTCCCTTGAAACCCTGGCGCTCGGCGGCCGTAGCCCGGGCGTTCGCTGCCGTAGTGAGGTCCGTCTTGGAGTTGGTGCGCGTACCGGTGGCATGCGCGATCAGATACTGGAAGTCGGCAATGCCGTAGCCGTGTCCGCGCCAGGCGAGTTCGAGTGCGTGAATCAACGCATTCTCGCCGCCGAAACCGACACCGGCGAAATGCGCCTTGCCGCCGGCTTCGCCGCTCTGGCCCCAGCCGACGATGATGGAAGTGATGTCCAGGAAATTACGCAGCGCGAAATCCAGCGTCGTCACCAGCACGCCCGAGCCGCCTTCGCCGACCACGGTGCCGTTGGCATCGATGTCGAACGGCGCCAGGCTCTCTGCGACCGAGCGCTGCTGGGCGCTCGCGCGTCCTGCATTCATGGCTTCGAGCTTGGCGCGCGTCATCAGTGCGCCTGAGCCGAAGGCGTCGAGAATTTCCCAGTGCGGGCGAGTGGCGGCGTCGGCCGCCATCCACAGCGTCATCACCGGACGGCGATAACCCGGGTAGTCGAACAGCATCTGCGGTGCGACTTCGGAGAATGCGATGGAGCTGGAAGCACAGGCGCCGACCACGTTGAGCGGTGTCTGCGGCACGCGCATGAAGCCGTTCGGCGAGCGCAGCGAATCCAGCAGAGCGGGGTTCTTCAGCGACTTGCTCAGCGAGTACGGGGGCGCGAGCATGGTGCCCACCAGCGCCGGACCGTGCGAGGACAGCGAGTTCGCCAGCCGCATGGCGAATCTGTCACGCAGCTTGTCGGTATCGGGTGCGACGCTGCCGGCAGCGCGCAGCTCGCCCAGCGCATCCAGGCCCTGGAATGCCGTGGCCGCGGCGATCCGGAAATCGTAAGGATCGGGCAGCAGCTCCGCGAGCGCCACCGGCAGGGCGGCCAACGCACCCAGGCCGGCGTACACGAACAATTGCGCTTGCAACGATGGCCCCAGGCGTGGGTCATCGTCGAACAGGCCGTACATGTCCTTCAGCGCCGATTCGCGCACGTCACGGTAATTGATGCCTGCCTGGCGGCGCAGTCCGCCTTTTTCCAGATCGTGCGGCAGGCAGGCGGCAATGTCCGTGACCACGGAATTGCCCAACGCGGTCAGCTCGTCGATATGGCGGATGCCGAGATTCGCCCGCAGCGTCTTGCCGTGCAGGCGTTCGATCTCCTCGAGGGTGGCCGGCGTGCCGGCGCGCTCGCCCTGGGCCCAGCGCAACTGCATCGGGCCGCTCATGTCGATGTCGATCAGCCCGGCGTCGAAAGCGGCGTAGGCGATGAACTCCGGGGCGCCCGTGACCCGCGCGTTGTAAGTTTCGGTACCGCCGACCGCGGACATCGAACAGGGCGTTCCGATTGTGACCAGGACTTTGTCGGCAGTGAGCACGTGCGTTCCGGCAGTAACGAAATGGGGAAGCACGAAGGATACACCGGGCGGTCGCGCCGCGGGCGCCGGACTACGCTCAGGAAGGCTGCGCATCGCGCGCGTCCGGTGACCTGCGAAAGCAAGACGACAGTGGCCGCGGGGCTCAGTCCAACGTGCCCTGCCCGGAAAAACAGGTGTCGCCGACCCGGCCGGCGCTGGGATGTCTGCTACAGATGTGCCGCCACGCGATCGACCTCATCCGCGCTGCCCAGGATCACCGGAACGCGCTCGTGAATGTCGCCGGGGACGATTTCCCGGATGCGCCGGTTGGCGCCGCTCAGCGCCTTGCCGCCGGCCTGCTCGATCAGCATGGCCATCGGGTTCGCCTCGTACATCAGGCGCAGCTTGCCGTTCGGCGCCTTGCTCGTCGGCGGGTACATGAAGACGCCGCCTTGCAGCAGTATCCGGTGCACGTCGGCCACCATGGCGCCGGCGTAGCGGCTGGAATAGCCGTTCTCCTGCGCCCAGGCCAGGTACTGCTGGTAACCCGGCGGAAAGCTCAGGCGATTGCCTTCGTTCACCGAGTAGCAGCGGTTCGCGGTCGGCAGCTTCATGCCCTGCGCGACGCGGATGAATGCGCCGTAGGCCGGATCGAGCACGAACATGTCGACGCCCAGCCCGATCGTCAGCACGAACACCGTGGAGGAGCCGTAAAGCACGTAACCGGCCGCCACCTGCTGAGTGCCGGCCTGCAACAGCGCGGCTTGCGAGCCGGTGGCCGGATCCTTGCGCAGGATGCTGAAAATGGTGCCGACGGCGCCGCACACGTCCAGGTTGGAGGAGCCGTCGAGCGGATCGAACAGCACGCAGTAGTTGCGCTCGGCCGAATCGTCGCTGCGCAGGATCACCGGCTCTTCGTTCTCTTCCGAGGCGATCACCGCCACGCCTTCGCGTCCGCCCAGAGTCCGCAACAGGATCTCGTTGGCGATGACGTCGAGTTTCTGCTGCTGCTCGCCCTGCACGTTGCGTTCGCCGGCTGCGCCGAGCACGTCGTCCAGGCGGGCCCGGCGCACGTGCGACGAAATCATTTTCGCGGAGATCGCCAGCGCCGAGAGGATCCACGAGAACTGGCCGGTCGCCTCCTGGTGGAGCGACTGCTGCTGCAGAATGTGGGCCTGCAGGGTGACGATTTCGGCTTGGGCGAGGACGGGATTCACGACTGTTCGACGATCCTGGGGGTTGGAAGAAGGGTACCCACCGGTACGCTTCGGGTTGCTTGTCTTGCGGGTTGTGCCACAGCTTTCAGGCTACGGCGTTTTCGTTCTTTCTGCGAACACGGAAGGCACCGGTGTTGAGAGTCGCGTATTCGCGATCCATGACCACGGTGCAATTGCGGCCGCGCTCTTTCGCAGTGTACAGAGCTTCGTCGGCCAGCTGGATCAGGCCTTCAACGCGCCTGCCCAGCTGTGGTTCCACGCAGGCGGCGCCGATGCTGAACGTGACGTGCTCCGCGTCGAATGCAGGATGCCCGATAGCCAGCGCGGCCAGATTGGCGTGCAACTGCCGGCAAATGTCTTCGACGCGCTCGCGCTGCGTGTCGTACAGCAGAATCACGAACTCCTCGCCGCCATAACGCGCCGCCAGGTCCAACGGACGCCGCGAGGCGCGATTCAACATACCCGCGACTTTGATCAGGCAGGCGTCGCCGGCCTGATGCCCGCCGCGATCGTTGAACGCCTTGAAATGGTCGATGTCGATCATCAGCAGCGCCAGCGGCACGCCGGTGCGTGTCGCCTGCTGCCAGACGCGAGCGGTGTGTTCGTCGAACATGCGACGGTTGTGGATGCCGGTCAGCGCGTCGCGATTCAGCGACTCGCTCATCAGCTGGGTCGAGAGATAGTTGTGACGCAGCGCCTTCTGCAGCGAATAGTGGATGGCCGCGCCCAGGCAGCTGGCGAAAATCAGCACCGCCAGGTCGAACATGCGCTGGCCGCCGGTGAGGCCGGCGAGATGACCGCCCACCGCATAGGCCACCACGATCATGATGACCGTGCGCACCGCCTGCGCCTGCAGCATGCCGAACAGCAGATAAGGTCCGAGCACCACCAGCGGCATCAGCGCGCTGAACGAATATCCCTGCGTATTCATGAGGATGTCGATGGCGACGAAGCTCATCGCATGGATCGGCGCCACGATCTGCGCGGTCAGCGAGAACCAGCGCTCGTAGAGCCGCGTGTAGGTGACCAGCAGCATCGCCAGGCAGCTGGGCGCGATCAGTGCGAAACGCAGCAGATCGACGATCCGGTCGTTGTGCGCACCGAAGATGGTCTCGCGCAGCTCCTTGACCGGCCCGCCGACGAACATCGCGATCAGCAGCGCCAGCATCGGGATCCACATCGCGTTGCGGATACGCGCGTGCACATGCTCGACGTACCAGCGCCGGAATTGCGATTCCAACGGTTGATCGAACGACAGCGGCGGCAGAATGCGCGAGTACAGACGGCCGAGCGCGGTCGTCCGACGTCGGCGGGGCTTTCCTGGAGCAGTCGATGAGGGAGAGGTCATGGGATGGGCGATGCGGATCTGCCGGGCGGTAACTTAACGCGGCCAGTGCGTTCATACCCTGCCGACCATCACAGGTACGCGAGATTCGTGTCACAGATTTCAGCGGTCATTGCGCATTGCGCGGCGACCGGCCGCACTGGCTTGATCCGCGTCACAGTCTGCTGTGCAGGCATTCGAGACCTGTACCGGGACGCTGGACAGAGGGCGTTTACGGTGTTCTCGCCAGGCGAGCTCAAACTGTGCCCGAGTTCCCCGGGCAGGAGAGGACCATGCGGCATTTCGCACGAATCGTTCGCATCGCGGCTGCATGCATCGCGCTGCTGCTTGCGCAGTCCGCAGCAGCGCAGTCGCTGCAAGGGGTCTACGTGAATGCGACCCAGCCGGCTGACACCATCGACCAGGCCATCGACGCCGCGGTCGCGAAAATGAACTTCATCAAGCGGCCCATTGCCCGCGGCCGTCTGGCCAGGACCAATCCGCTGTATGGCCGCATCGAGATCTCGCAGGACGCTGCCGAGATCCGCGTTCGTTTCGATGACGGCAATCCGGTCGTCATGCCGTTGGACGGTGCTTCGACCCAATGGACGCGCGGCGATGGCGAAGTATTCGACGTGAGCGCGAACCTGCAGGAGTCGCAACTGATCCAGACGTTCAAGGCCGGTGACGGCCAGCGTGTGAATCATTTCAGCCTGGAGCCCGACGGCAGTACGCTCACGTTGCAGGTGACGCTCAGCAGCCCGCAGTTGCCCGAGCCGGTGAAGTACACGCTGACGTACCGGCGCAGTTCGTAGCCCGGAGTTTGTGCTGTGCTGTTCGCTGTCGCAGCGCGCTGTTCATGGACAGTGCCGGCCGCAGGCCCCACCGGTGATGGGTGGGGATTCGCCGGCAAGGGCTTATGGGGGAGTTCGTGGCCGGGCAGTATCGGCGTGGGGGCGGCCGTTTGCCGCTCTCATATAGATAGTGGATTGCGAGGTGTGAGATGAAGCGTCACGAGGTCGCCTTGCCGGCGTTGTTCATGGCGGCGCTGGCGTTGTCTGCCTGTCATGATGCCGACTTCGACACCGGTCCGACGCGGACCGAGACTCGCGATGTCGGTTCGTTCGACTCGATCGATCTCAAGGGCGCGGCCCGGCTCGAGGTCGCCATCGGCAGTCCCGCCTCGCTGACGCTGGAAGGCCGCGACGAGGTTCTGCAACGACTCAGGACCGAAGTTCAGGATGGCACCCTCTACATCAGCAGCAAGCGTAGCGACTGGATTTCGCTGGGCACCAGCCCGCGCATCACGCTTCGCATCACCGTTCCGCAGCTCGCTTCACTGAGTCTGGAGGGCGGCAATGACGTGTTGCTGACCGGCTTCAATGGCGGCGCGGCGAACTTGCGGCTGGAAGGCGCGACGCACTTGAAAGGCGTCGGCGAGGTACAGGATCTCACGGTGTTCATGGCCGGCGCCGGTCATGCCGATCTCAAGGACCTGGTGGCCGAGGACGCCAAGATCACCGTTGCCGGCGTCGGCAGCGTGCTGGTGCATCCGAAGAACTCGCTGGACGCCACCATGAACGGCGTGGGCGCGATTCTCTACACTGGCAATCCGCGCGAAGTGAGCACGCACATGAATGGTTTGGGCACCATCGCGCGTGGTGAAGAGAAGGACTTCGACGATGCCGACAAGAAGCCGCGCTGGCACATCCATCCCGGAACGCCGGAGCCTCGACACGAACAGGAGGAGCCGGTCGACGACGAATCCGCGATCATCACCTGATCGGGATCATCGCTCGGGAGAAGTCGAGCCTGGCCTCGATGCAGCAGCTGACCGAGGCAGGCAATCAGCATTGTGCTTCTGACGCGATGGCCTCATCGGACGTCATGCGCCTGTCACGCCGTCTGCCGACAATCCAGTCATGGAAATTTAGCTTGCACGACACAGTGCAGCCATTGAGCCCCCGCATCCTGTTTCTCGCATAACAGCGGCTCGAGCCGCCCATGCGTACATGCGCCGCGATTCCAAATCGCGCAAGGCGCGCATCGTCATATATCGAGAAACAGAGGACAGCAATGAACCATCCTGTTCGCATTCAGTCCGGCGTAACGCCGGAGCAAACGTCGCCCATCGTCGATCGGCGCTCGTTCATCCAAGGCGGTGTCGCAGGCGCGGCCTCGATTTCTTTCGCTGCGTTGCTGGCGCGTCGTGCCGGTGCAGCGGAATTACCGTATTCCGATGATTATGGCCCGGTCGCGCCGGTCAACGATTCCACCACCGGATTGCCGCTGATCGCGCTGCCCGCGGGGTCACTTACAAGACGTTCGGCTGGCGTGGCCAGCCGATGGCCGACGGTCGCGCTACGCCCGGCGCCCATGACGGCATGGGCGTCGTGGCGGCGAAGGGCAACCAGATCGTCCTGGTCCGCAACCACGAGCAGGGCAGCGGCGTCGGCGCCAATCCCTTCATCGCGCCGGCTGCGTACGACAATCTGAACGGCCGCGGCGGCACCACCAATCTGCTGTTCGATGCCGTGCTGGGCAAGTGGCAGTCTTCGTACGGCTCGCTCAGCGGCACCGTCACCAACTGTGCCGGTGGCCGCACGCCGTGGGGCACCTGGCTCAGCTGCGAAGAAACCGGCTACACCTCGCCCGCCGGCGTGCGTCACGGTTGGGTGTTCGAAGTGCCGGGCTATGGTGTTGGCACCGGCCAGCCGCTCACCGCGATGGGTCGTTTCTCGCACGAAGCCTGCGCGGTCGATCCGGCCACCGGCTTCGTCTACGAGACCGAAGATGCCACGCCCGGCGGCTTCTATCGCTTCGTGCCGAACCAGTATGGCCATCTCGCCGCCGGCGGCACCCTGTATGCGCTCAAGGTCGTCGATCGGAACGACTTCAACTTCAGCGGGCTCGGCGGTTCCTACGTGGATTACCCCGCCGGTGCCACCTGGAACGTGGAGTGGGTGCAACTCACCGACGTCGAAGCAATCAACGGCCGCGCCTACGACTCGGCGCCGGGACGCGCCTCGTTCGCCCGTCCGGAAGGTGCTTACTACGACAGCGGCAAGATCTACTTCACCTGCACCAGCGGCGGCGTTGCACGTCGCGGCCAGGTATTCGTGTATGACCCACGTCGCGAAACGTTGACGATGGTGTTCAACTCGACCGGGTCGGGCACCTCGAACACCGAGTGCGACATGCCGGACAACATCGCCGTTAGCCCGCGCGGCGGCATTGTTCTGTGCGAAGACGGCGGCAACAGCATTCAGCGTCTGCGCGGCTTGACGCAGAACGGCGGCACGTTCGTGTTCGCCGAGAATCGCATCAACCTGAGCGCCGTGCAGGTGGCCCAGGCCGATGCCGCGTTGAATGCGAACGGCGGTGTGGTCGCCGCTTTCCCGCCCGGCAACTATTCCAACATCGAATGGGCGGGCGCCTGTTTCCACGAGAAATGGATGTTCGTGAACATCCAGACGCCCGGCATCACCTTTGCCATCACCGGTCCCTGGGACAACGGCGCGCTGTGAGCATCGCCGTCATTCAATCCATCATTCGAGGAGCATGTTTGTGAAATCCCTCATACGACCTGTGATCGCGCTCATCGCACTGTCGCTGCCGCTGACTTCGTTCGCCAGTTTCATCAGCGGCGACGTCACCGGTGGGGGCAGTGTGTCGGGCAGCGTCACCAGCAGCAACGCCTGGGTGCAATCCAATCCGGTCGATGGCTCGGAGGTGAACTTCTGGACACTGACGGCGCAGGCCGGCGATCTGCTGTCCATCGCGGTCATTTCCCAGCAGATCGAGTTCGGTTTCAGCGTGTACCAGGGGCTGGTGCAGCAGCTGGATCTGCTGGTGCCCGGCTTCGCCAACGATGCCAGCTTCGGCAGCAACATTTTCGTTGCCGGCACGCCATCGTTCGGCGCCGTGGGCACCAGCCTGCTGAACATCGCGCTGCCTTTCAGCGGCATGTACACCATCGCCGTCGGCGGCGAAGGTTTCAGCTTCGATCCGCGCTTCGACTACGACATGGACGTGAGCGTGACCTCGGTGCCGCTGCCGGGTACCTTCTGGCTGATGGGCCCGGCATTGATAGGCCTTGCCGTGGCGCGTCGTCGCCGCGCGGTATCACCGGCTGTCGATGCTCTTCCCGCGTAAACACATGCAGCACGCATCCCGGTCCCTCTCTCGTGGAGGGGCCGGGAGATTGGCGGTGTTTTGATTCCTGAAGGAGCAGCGGCACAAGCGTATGAGTTGCGGACCGATGCTCGCCGTAGGTCGAAGTCAGGCCAGGTCAGCCAGCGGCGCCGGCACTTGCCGGCGCAGCAGTGCGTTGCGCGCGTCCCATTGCTCCTTCGGTTCGAGCTGTTCCAGGAAACGCACTTCGCCGCCGACGTAGAGCGCAATCGGCAGCCCGTCGCGATAGAGCACGCGATTGCCGGTCAGGGAAGGCAACTTCGTCCCCGGTGTGAGCAGCCCGATCAGATTCAGCGGATCGGCGGCCGATAGCGAGATCAGTTCATTGCCGGGCGATTTGCGCCGTGCCTCGCGCAACAGGCCGATCGCTTCCGGCAATGCGAACTGCTCGCCGGAAAATCCGGCGATGAACCGGCCGCCACGGATTTCGCCGCGGGCTTCGAGCCGCCGCAGGCACATCAACATGTCGCGCCAGCGCGGCAGCCAGTCCGCTTCGCGTTCGAGCAGTTTCCAGAACACTACGCCCCAGCGACGCAGCAACGTGTGACAGACGTGCTCGATCGGATCCGTGCTCTGCGTGTCGCTTCGGCTGCGCCGTACCATGGCCCAACGCCCCGCGTCCTGCATGCCGAAGATGGCGATCCGCCGTTTGCGGCGCGCATCGCGTGCAGTTGGTCTTCTTCGATCCGCAGGCACCAGCAGGGCCCGCAGGCCGCCGAAGCTGTCCGAATTCACCAGGCCGAGCGCCACCAGCTCGCCGAGCGCTTCTTCCACCTGGCTCGACAGCAGTCGAGTGCCGTCCACGATCTCGTCGAAGAAGGAAGCACCGTGTTCTTCGATGAGTTGGGCGACATCGCGTGCCTTCGGTGTGAGCTGGGTACGCTCGGTCGGTTCGGAGAAGCCCGACCAGATTCTCACGTTGCGCCGGGCGAGCAGGGCGATTGGCGTGGATCGCACCGGCGCCGCACCGCGCTCCGCATCGCCTGCACGTGTGGCAAGACGCGTCCAGATGATGCGTCCGGCCAGGCACTGCTCATCGAGCCAGGCCGGTTCATATTCAGCGATACGTGCCGGCAGGATCTCCGTTTCCCAGGCGCCGGCGGGAGCCTCGAAGCCTTCGAGCTGCGTCAGCACCGCGGCAACGCAGTCCGGCCCCTGCATGCGTGTTGCAGGCGTGATGCGCTGCCACTCGAATGCGAAGCGCAGATAATCGCGCGCCTGCACCGGCTCGATCTCCGAACGCAGCCGCTTGACGGTATATCGGTGGATGCGGGCAAGCAGGCGGCGATCGCACCACTGCACCGGCAGCGTCTGGTCGCCGCTCGAAGGCGGGCCGTCGGCCGCCGGTATTTCGAACTGACCGCGCATCGCCGAGCCTTCGGTTTCGAGCGCCAGCAGGGCTGCATCGATGTCTTTGGTGGGGTTTCCGAGCGAGGCTGCGATCGCCGCTGCTGTCGTCGGACCCAGGCCTTCAAGGCGGCCGCGCACGATTTCGATCAGAGCCGCTTCGCGCGACAAGGCTGGATCGTGAGCCGCAACCGCAGCGTCGGTTTCGAACCGGCCGTTCGGAAAGGCTGCTTCGAACAATGCGCGTCGTTCGGTTGCAATGAGCAGTCGCTGATCGCCAGCGCTTGCGGCTTGTTTGGTTCCGGTAGGAGCAAAGAGGTCGTGCGGCGCGGCGCTCCCTGGCGGCAAGCCGCTCGCTGCGCTGGTGCCAATGGCATCTCGGGCCTGATCGCTGCCGATCACGGACCCGTGAGTCTTTTGCTCGCCGCTCACCCGTAAGACACGGCGCTGAGTCATCAGCTCATGCACCAGGCCCGGCCACGCCGGATTACGCTGGACCTCCGCTTCCGTCATGAAGGTCAGCCATGACAGCGCGTCGTGCAGCTCGTCCGGCGATGCCGCATCGGGCCAGGCTTCCTCGCGCACGCGTTGAATGGCTTGCGGATCCAGCTTGCCGATGTCGGCGGCCGATTCCGGATCCATCCAGCGCCGGCTCATCACGGCTTGCGTGCGACGCTCTTCCAGCGGTGCATCGTCGAGGAATGCGTAAGGACGTGCCGACAGCACCTCCAGAGCCAGCGGCGAGGGCTCAGTGAGATCGCGCGCGATGACCTGTATGTCGCCGCTGATCAGGCCGCGCAGCAGCTGCTCGAACCCCTCGATGTCCATCGCTTCTTCGAGACAATCGCGCACCGTCTGCTGCACCAGGGGGTGATCCGGCACGACGATGTCGCCGACGATGTTCTCGCCGCATGCCACCTGATCCGGGAACACCGATGCCAGCAGGTCTTCCGCGTTCATGCGCGCCAGCGGTGCGGGCACTTTCTTGCCGCCGCGGAACCGCGGCAATGCCAGCGCGATCGAAGCACCCCAACGCCAGCGAGTCGTGAACATCGGGGCGGCGAGCAACGCCTGAATCAGAATGTCGCGTGCCGTGTTTGGATGCAGATACCGTGCTACATCCGCCAGCTCGAAGCTGTGCGCGGTGGTCAGCGACAGAATGATGGTGTCTTCGGTCGCTGCTGCCTGCAGCTCGAAATTGAAAGTGCGGCAGAAGCGTTTGCGCAGCGCCAAACCCCAGGCGCGATTGATCCGGCTGCCGAAGGGTGAATGGATCACCAGCTGCATGCCGCCGGCTTCGTCGAAAAAGCGCTCGAAGACGACTTTCTGCTGCGTCGGCAGGCTGCCGAGTGCGGCCCGCGCGGCGGCGTAGTAGACGAGCAGCTGGGAGGCCGCTGCTTCGGACAGGCCAATCTCGTCCACGAGCCAGTCGCGTGCCGGGCCACTTGCGGCACTCTCGCCTGGGCTCTCTGTCATTCCGCTATCCCAATTCTCGGGAGAAGGGGATCGCTCGTGGGCGTCGCCGTACGTCGTGTCGTCTTCTCTGTCTGTCTCTTCGCCTCTGCCTTCGCGGGAAAGATCGTGCATCGGTACGGGCGAGGGAGCTGCGCTACTTTCCAGTCGCTGCTCGATGTCACGTCGCAGTTGCGACACAGCCGCCGACAGTTCATCCGTGCGTCCGGGCGCTTCGCCCAGCCAGAACGGGATGGTCGGTGCTTCACCGCGGGCGTCCTCGACGCGCACCACGCTGCGCTCGACGCGAATGATCCGGTACGAAAGATTGCCGAGCTGGAACACATCGCCCTGCAGGCTCTCGACCGCGAAATCCTCGTTCACGGTGCCGACCAGGTGGCCTTCCGGTTCCAGCATCACTTGATAGTCGGCCGTATCCGGAATGGCGCCGCCGGAAGTAATGGCCGTCAATCGTGCGCCCTTGCGTCCGCGCACCTGGTGATTGATGGCATCGTAATAGATGAGAGCACCCTGACGTCCGCGTCGCGTCGTGTAGCCTTCGGCGAGCATGTGCAGTACTTCATCGAAAACGGCGCGATCGAGCGTGCGGTACGGAAATGCGCCACGCATCAGCTCGAACAGCTCGTTCTCCGTGCATTCGCGCGCGGCCGATTCCGCAACGATCTGCTGCGAAAGAACATCGATGGCGTTCTGCGGAATCTGCAAACGATCGAGCTCGCCGCGGCGCACGGCTGCGAGCAGTGCCGTGCATTCGGCAAGGTCGTCGCGGGATAACGCAAAGAGCCTGCCTTTGGGGGTGCCACCGACCGCGTGACCCGAGCGACCCACGCGCTGCAAAAATGCGTTGATGGAACGCGGCGAACTGAGCTGGCATACCAGGTCGACATCGCCGATATCGATGCCCAGCTCCAGCGAGGCGGTTGCCACCAGTGCTTTCAGATCGCCGCGCTTGAGGCGTTGCTCGGCGCTGAGCCGCAGTTCCTTCGCCAGGCTGCCGTGATGGGCGGCGATGACCGACGCTGTGCTTTGGGTCTTGTCGTCGAGTCGTTCCGACAAGTGTCGCGTCAGGCGCTCCGCCATGCGTCGCGTATTGACGAACACCAGCGTAGTGCGGTGTTCGCGAATCAGCTGAGCGAGGCGGTCATAGACCTGCGTCCACACCTCGCCGGACATGACGGCTTCGAGCGGCGCGTCCGGCAGTTCGATGGCCAGGTCGCGTTGTCGCACATGGCCGCTGTCGACGATCTTGCAGTTGATCGCGCCGTTCGGCTCCTGCTGTTTCGTACCGACCAGGAAACGCGCGACTTCCTCGATCGGCTTCTGTGTCGCAGACAGGCCGACGCGTCGCACGCGCTGACCAGTCAGCGCGTCGAGCCGCTCCAGCGAAATCGACAGATGCGAGCCGCGCTTGCTGCCGGCGACTGCGTGAATTTCATCGACGATGACCGTGCGCACCGTCGACAGCATGTCGCGCCCGGATTGCGAGCCCAGCAGGATGTACAGGGACTCGGGCGTGGTGACGACGATGTGCGGCGGCTTGCGTCGCATTTGCGAACGTTCGTGCTGCGGGGTGTCGCCGGTGCGCACCCAGGAGCGGATCTCCACGTCCCGAATGGTGTGCTCACGTAGCTGCTCGCGAATGCCTGCGAGCGGTGCTTCGAGGTTCTTGTGAATGTCGTTCGACAGCGCCTTGAGTGGCGAGACGTACAGGACTCGCGTTTCGTCCGGCAGGCCCCATTGTGCGCCTTCGCGCACCAGCTCATCGATGGCGGCAAGAAATGCCGCCAGCGTCTTGCCCGAGCCGGTAGGCGCGGCGATCAGCACGTTCTTGCCCGACTGGATCGCCGGCCACGCGTCGGCCTGCGCCGGTGTGGGCGCAGTGAACGTGTGGTCGAACCAGGCCGCGACGGCCGGGTGGAACAGATCGGTGGTGCTCATGACGAGCCGCGAGAATACTCCCGCGGTCGGCCAAATGAGAAAGTCTCGTGCACCCGGTCCACGGCGCGCCAGAAGTTGTCATGTTTGACGTGGCCATGATGCGGCGGCTGCGGACACCAGGCCATCGCCGTAAGCAATCGAAGGACATTTTCGTCCTTCGTCTGCTTCGCGTCTGTGAGGGACCGTTGATCGTCCTTGATCAACGCGCCGCGCGTGCGTCCAGCGGCCGGAAGCCGCCGCCCAGCGATTTGTACATTGCCAGCAATGCCGTCGCCGTTTGGGTTTCGCTGCGCGCCAGCCGATCTTCTGCTTCCAGCATCGTGCGCTCGGTGTCGAGTACTGTCAGGAAGTCAGCGACGCCGCTGTCGAAACGGGCTCGCGCCAGTGTCGCAGCTTCGGTCGAAGAGTTGGCACTGGCCTGTAAGTGCTGCTGCTTGACCCGGGCTTTCGCATAGTCGGTCAGGTTTGCATCGGTTTCCTCCAATGCGCGCAGGACAGTCTGCTGGTAACGAGCAAGCGCGCCGTCGGTTGCTGCTTCGCGCTGCTTGATGCGCTGGTGCACACGGCCGAGGTCGAACGCAGCCCACTGGATGCTTGGCCCGAATGCATACGTCTCGCTGCCGGTATTTCCCAGATCGCCCGAGGAAACCGCATCGAAGCCCCAGCGACCGACGAACGAGATACGCGGGAATAAATCGCCCACGGCAATACCGATTCGTGCGGTGGCAGCTGCGAGATCGCGCTCAGCGATGCGAACGTCTGGCCGACGCCGCAGCAGGGTCTCCGGCGTGCCGATGGCGAACGTTTCCGGCAGTGCCGGTTGTGCCTTGGGCGCGTTCAGCTGTGTCAGCAATGCTTCGGGCGAACGCCCGGTGAGCACGCCCAGACGCAGGATCGAACGGTTGACCGACGCTTCGAGATCCGGAATCGTCGAGAGCGTCGTGCTCAACTGGGCTTTGGCTCGCGAGACGTCGAGCTGCGTGCCGCGACCGGCATCGAGACGCGCCGTGGTAATGCGTACCGACTCTTCCTGGTTCTGCGCGTTGCGCTGTGCCACTTCGAGCCGATGTTGAAAACCACGCAGCTCGAAATAGTTGCGCGCCGTCTCCGCCGTCACGCTCACCTGCGTGTTGTAGAAGCCGGCTTCGGCCGCCTGGACCTGTGCCGATTGTGCTTCCAGGTTGCGGCGGACGCGGCCGAAGAAATCCAGCTCCCAGAACGCATCGAAGGAGGCTTCGTAGTAATCCTGATCGCGGTCGACGTTCGGGAAGGGCAGCTGTCGTTCGCTGGAGCGCGATTCGACGTGACTACCGGAGGCCGTCACGGTTGGTGCGATGTCGAGCCGCGCTTCGCCACGAATCGCCCGGGCTTCACGCAGATGCGAGAACGCGATGCGGATGTCGTGATTCGCCGTCAGCGCATCCTCGATCAGGCCGTTCAGGGTGTCATCGTGGAACGATTTCCAGAAGTCCTGTTCGAGGTCGGCGGACGAGAACTGCGTTCCTTCCACGGCAACGAACTGATCGGGCATGGCCACCTTCGGCTCGTGGTAGTCCGGCCCGACAGCGCAAGCAGCGAGGATTGCGGAGAGCAACACAAGTCCAGCGGCACGGGCTCCCCTTACCCGCGCTGCGCGCGACCTCTCCCACAAGGGGAGAGGTGAAGAGGCAGGCTGCCTCTCGGCAAGATAAGGGAGCGGCCTGCCCTCTCTGCCAGCTGGAACGATGTACGCTTCCGCGGCGTGCACTGCGCTTCCGGCCCCCTCTCCCCTCGTGGGAGATGAGGGGACCGCGCGAAGCGCTAAGGCTGCTGATGAGTGCGTATTTTCATTAGGCATGTGACGAAGCTCCTTCGATCGCTGCTGCCGGCTTGCCGTGGCCGAGGCGCCGCTTCACCGCGGCGCGCAGCAACACATAGAACACAGGTGTCAGGAACAGGCCGAAGAAGGTCACCCCCAGCATTCCGGAGAACACCGCGATGCCGATGGCATGACGCATCTCCGCGCCCGCTCCCGACGACAGGACCAGCGGCACCACGCCCATGATGAAGGCGATGGAGGTCATCAGGATGGGACGCAGCCGCAGCCGCGCCGCCTCCAGTGCCGCCGCGACCGGATCGACGCCGGCCTGCTCACGATCCTTGGCGAACTCGACGATCAGGATGGCGTTCTTGCTCGCCAGGCCGACCAGTACGAACAGCGCGATCTGGGTGAAGATGTTGTTGTCGCCGCCGCTCAGCCACACGCCGGTGATGGCGGACAGCAGCGCCATCGGCACGATCAGCACGATGGCCAGCGGCAGGGTCCAGCTTTCGTACAGCGCTGCCAGCACCAGCACCACCAGCAGCACGCACAGCGGGAACACCAGCGCCGAGCTGTTGCCGGTGAGGATTTCCTGGTACGTCAGGTCGGTCCACTCGTACTTCACGCCGTTCGGCAGCGTCTGGTCGAGGATTTTCTCCATCACCGCCTTGGCCTGCCCCGAGGAATAGCCGGGCGCCGGGCCGCCGTTGAGATCCGCGGTGAGATAGCCGTTGTAGCGGAACACGCGATCCGGACCGTAGCTTTCCGACACCTGCACGATGGAGCCGAGCGGCAGCATCTCGCCGTCGACGTTGCGGGTCTTGAGCCGCACGATGTCCTCGGCCCTGGAGCGATACTGCGCATCGGCCTGCGCGATCACCTGGTAGGTGCGGCCGAAGCGGTTGAAGTCGTTCACGTACATCGAACCCAGGTAGATCTGCAGGGTCTCGAACACGTCGTTCAGCGCCACGCCGTGCTCCTTGGCCTTGACGCGATTGACGTCGGCCCGCAGCTGCGGCACGTTCACCTGGTAGTTGGAGAACACGCCAGTCAGCTCCGGTGCCTGCCGCGCCTTGTTCACCACGGCTTGCGTCGCGCGGAACAGCTCGTCGTAGCCCACGTCGGCGCGATCCTCGATCTGCAGCTTGAAGCCGCCGATCTGGCCCAGTCCCTGTACCGCCGGCGGCGGGAATACCACGATCTGCGCTTCCTGGATCGAAGCGAAGGCGGCATTGAGCCGATTGGCGATGCTCAGGCCGTACAGCTCGCGCGACTTGCGCTTGTCGAAGTCGTCCAGCGCAAAGAACACCAGCGCCGAGCTGGGGCTGTTGGTGAAGCCGGCGATGGACAGGCCCGGGAACTGCACCGCATTCTCCACGCCCGGAATCTTCAGGCCGATGTCGGCCATCTGCCGCGCCACTTTCTCGGTGCGGTCCAGCGAGGCTGCGTCCGGCAGCTGCGCCATCGCGACGACGTACTGCTTGTCCTGTACCGGGATGAAGCCCTTGGGCACGGCCTGGAACATGAACCAGGTGAGCCCGAGCAGGCCGGCGAATACGCCCATCGCGATGCTCTTGCGCGCCAGCACGCCGCGCACGCCGCGGACGTAGTTGTCGCCCGAGCGCGTGAAGACCTGGTTGAAGCGCCGGAAGAATCCGCCGAGGACGCGATCCATGCCGCGCGTCAGCTTGTCCGGCGCCGCGCCGTGCGGCTTGAGCAGCAACGCTGCCAGCGCCGGGCTCAGCGTCAGCGAATTGATCGCGGAGATCACGGTGGAGATGGCGATGGTGAGTGCGAACTGCTTGTAGAACTGGCCGGTCAGGCCGGTGATGAACGCAATCGGCGCGAACACCGCGACCAGCACCAGCGCGATCGCGATGATCGGGCCGCTGACTTCGTCCATGGCCTTGTAGGTGGCCTCGCGCGGCGCCAGGCCGGTGCGGATGTTGCGTTCCACGTTCTCCACCACGACGATGGCGTCATCGACCACGATACCGATCGCCAGCACCAGTCCGAACAGCGACAGCGCATTGATGGAGAAACCGAACGCCAGCATCAGCGCGAAGGTGCCGATGATGGACACCGGCACGGCCAGCAGCGGAATGATGGAGGCGCGCCAGGTCTGCAGGAACACGATCACCACGATCACGACCAGCAGCAGCGCCTCGATCAGCGTCTCGACCACGGCCTTGATCGAATCGCGCACGAACACGGTCGGGTCGTAGACGATCTCGTACTGGAGACCTTCGGGGAAATTGGCGCTCAGCTCCTTCATCTTTTCGCGCACCGCGTCCGACAATTCGAGCGCGTTGGCGCCCGGTGCCAGCGCGATTGGCAGTGCTACCGCGGGCTTGTTGCTGAGCAGGCTGCGCAGCGAATACTGACCTGCGCCCAGCTCGATGCGCGCCACGTCCTTGAGCGTGGTGATCGAGCCGTCCGGCAGCGTCTTGATGATGATGTTGCCGAACTCTTCTTCAGTGATCAGCCGGCCGGAGGTGGTGACGTTGAGTTGATACTCGGTACCCGGCGGCGCGGGATTGGCGCCGATGACGCCGGCGGCCACCTGCACGTTCTGCTCACGGATCGCGCGTACCACGTCACTGGCAATCAACCCGCGACTGGCAATGCGATCGGGGTCGAGCCACACCCGCATCGAATAGTCACCCGCGCCAAAGATGCGAACCTCGCCCGTGCCTTTCAGGCGCGACAGGACGTCGCGCACCTGCAGCGTCGCGTAGTTGCGCAGGTACACCATGTCGTAGCGCGAATCCGGCGATGTCAGGTGCACCACCATGAGCAGGTCGGGCGAGCTCTTGATGGTGGTAACGCCAAGTCGACGCACGTCTTCCGGCAGGCGCGGCAACGCCTGGGCAACACGGTTCTGTACCTGCACCTGGGCGCTGTCCACGTTGGTGCCCAGGCGGAAGGTGACGGTGAGCACCATCATGCCGTCGCTGGTGGCCATCGAGGACATGTACAGCATGTTCTCGACGCCGTTGATCTCCTGCTCCAGCGGCGCTGCCACGGTTTCGGCGATCACTTTCGGGTTGGCACCGGGATACTGCGCACGCACCACCACCGACGGCGGCACGACTTCCGGGTACTGGCTGATGGGCAATTGCCACATGGCAATCGCCCCGACGATGAAGATCAGGATCGACAGGACCGCGGCAAAGATCGGCCGGTCGATGAAGAAGCGCGCGAATTTCATGGCGCACCGTTTCCTTGCAGTTGATGCATTGCGTTCAGAGCGACGACGGGTTCGACCCGGAGGCGCCGCTGCTGGCTACGCGTGCTTCGTCGTTCTCTCTGGCGTCCATGGCGACGCGTTGGGGAGCCACGATCTGGCCCGGGTGCACGCGTTGCAGGCCGTTGACGACTACGGTTTCGCCGGCTGCCAGGCCCTCCTGCACGATGCGCAGTCCGTTCGTAAGCCGGCCGATCTTCACGGTGCGGTAGCTGACCTTGTTGTCGGCATCGACCACGTAGACGAATTTCTGGCTCTGATCGGTGCCGACCGCGCGATCGTCCACCAGGACGGCGGGGAAGGTGTTGTGGCCGAACAGCTTGACGCGTGCGAACAGTCCGGGCGTGAGATAGCCGTCCTTGTTGTCGAAAGCCGCGCGGGCGCGGATGGTGCCGGTGCGCGGATCGATCCGGTTGTCGACGAACACCATGCGGCCGGTGTGCGGATAGCCATCTTCGTTGGCCAGGCCCATCTTCACCGGATTGGCGGCGTCGCGTGAGCTGGGCCGCTCGCCGCGGCGCGCCAGCTCGGTGTACTTGAGATACACCTGCTCATCGCCCTCGAAGGACACGTAGATGGGATCGACGGAGACGACCGTGGTCAGCAGCGTCGCCGTGCTCGAACCACCGGTCACGAGATTGCCGGCAGTGACCGCAGCTTTGCTGACACGACCGGTAATCGGCGAAGTGACGCGAGTGAAGCTCAGATTCAGGCGCGCTACCTCGGCAGCGGCGTGCGCTGCTTCCACATTGGCCCGCGCTTCACGTGAGGCGTTGACGCGCTGATCGTACTCTTCCTGTGACACTGCCTTGATGCTCAGCAGCTTCTCGCTGCGCACTACGTCGCTTTGTGCCAGCTCCACTCGTGCCTTGGCGCGAGTCAGCTCGGCTTCGGCCTTGTCGAGCTCGGCCTGGTATGGGCGCGGATCGATGACGAACAACAGGTCACCCTTGTGCACGATGCCGCCTTCCGCGAAGTTGACGCTCTCGATATAGCCGGTGACGCGCGGGCGAATCTCTACCGACTCCACGGCTTCGAGCCGGCCGGTGAAGTCATCCCACTGGGTGACTTGGCGCTGCAGGGCGGCGGCCACCGAAACGGTCGTAGCTGCCGGTGCGGCCGCCGGCGTCGCTTCGCTTTTGCAGCCCGAAAGAACCACCGCGCCCGTAACAGCGAGTAGCGGAAACAAAACCATCATGGTCGAAGACGCGCGGCGTAGCTGGAACATGAAAGACTCCCTTCGAGCCAGGACTGGCCCGTGAGGCGGAACTTTAGTGAGCGTGCGTGGAGCGACCAATCGGGCTGGACGCACGACATTCATGAAGTCAGATCAGGAATATTCAGTGCATGAGCTCATGCCAAAGCGGCAGCACGCATGTGTGGACGATCGCGTGTCCGTGCTCGGGTTGCCAGTAGTACACCGCCTCGCCGCTGCCGGAATCGGCCCGATAGTGTTCGGCCGTACCGGCGCGCATCGGGTGTTGCGTTGGCATCGCGGCGATCCGTGAAACCCGCTGAGCGACTGACGTTGCCGAGGTCCGCTGCGGCAATCAATCCGGGTCGTGCGCCAGGATCTGCAGCTGCTTCAACCGATAGTCGATCACCAGGGTCTGCAGGGTGCCCAGCACGTCCATGCCGACCAGCAGCGCCGGCTGCCGCTTCAGGCCCCACAGCTCGAACACGCGGATGTCGCCGTAGACCACGTAGATGTTGGAGATCTGCGCGCCGCCGAGCCGGATCGGTGGTGTGTGGATGACATCGCCGCGTTGTTCCTCTTCGGTGAGCCCGATGACCTGCGTGGACGAGCCGCGCAGACCGAAGCGGCCGCGGCGCAGCAGCGCGTCGCGCAGGGCTCGATTGCCCAGGGTCTGTTGTGCGCCGGTGTCGATGACGGCACGGACCGGAATTCCGTCCACTTCGCCGTTGACCAGCAGCAGGCGGTTGAAACGCAGCGTCGCCGGCACCGTGATGAAATCGCGCGGTGCGCGCTGGCCGCGCGAGTCCTCGATACTGATGCGGTCGTGGACGAAGTCCACGGTGATGCGTTTTCCGGCAAAGCCTTGCATGCCGAGGATGCCTTCCGCGCCACCCATGACGCTGTTCATCACTGGCAATTCCAGGCCCAGCTGCACCAGGTCGCCGGTCTCGAAGCGATCCACCGCCACGATTGGCACCAGCACCGATCCGGTGACTCCATGCAGTTTCACGGTGTGCTCGGGTGAAATCTCGAGCCCGAGCGCGGTGGCCAGCTTGGTGGTCAGTACCGACTGGTTCGCGCCGGTGTCGACGATCAGGCGGAATGGGCCCTGGCCGTTGATGATGACCGGCGCCAGGATGCGGCCGATCTGATCCAGTCGTGTCGGAGCGGCGAACAGTGGTTCGAGCGCCTGCTCGGAAATCTGCGGCGTTGCTGCGGGCTGGGTATTGACGGCGTCCCCCGGGCTGCCGCTGCTGGTGCCGCCCAAGAACGTCAGTGCCACTGCCAGCGAGGACAGCTCGATCGCGTGATGGGCACGTCGCTGCGGTCGCGGCACACGAGGCACGGCAGTTCGTGCGCCGGCGATCATCTATCGCTCCAGCTGCCCTGCCAGAACGTCGGCTGCGGGCTGCGAGCGGTCGTTCGGGTAGAAGCGTGTGAAGTCCCTGAGCAGGGCGCGGGCCGTCGGCCTGTCGCCGGCATCGCGCGCCAGGCGGGCCAGGGTAAGCAGATCATTGCTGCTGCCCGGTCGGAAATCGGCATCCGTCGCGAGTCGTGCCCGCGCGATATCGAGCGCTTCACCTGTGTGTTTCAGCGCCAGCAACCGCGGTAGCAGCTCGCCGGCCAGGCGGTTGGCGAGCCGTGGATCGGGCCAGCGTGCGATGCGCGCGTACAGCCAGCGCAACTCGGCCAGTGGGTCGGTGCTCTGCTCCAGTTGCGTGGTTATGATCTTCCAGGCGTTCTGATATGCGCCGCCGCGCCACGAGGCGTAGATCAGGTCGACCTGTCGAGTGCGTGATCGCTCCAAGGTCGCATCCGTTGTCGCGTCATCGATTTCTTCCGGAATCTGGTCCAGCCCGAGGTCATCGCGCCGCTCGTGCAGCACGCCACCGACCAAGCAGAAGAGCGCCAGCCATAGGTACATCACGAATGCCAGGCGAACGATCAGCGGCAGTCCGTCTGCCGCCACCACGCTACTGCCGAGCGCTCCGGCCAGGACGAAACATGCGGCGATCAACAGGTAATCGGTGCCCAAGCGTTGCATCAAGCGCACGTTGATACCGACATTCAGCGCCTGGGCGGCGCTGCCGGTCACGGCTTGCACTGCGATCATGGCAGGCAGCACGGATGCGAACAGGAGTGCCACCAGCACGGCCGGCACCGCGCCCAGCCACCACGAGGCGGCGCCTGACAGAAAAAAAGCAATCCCGGCACAGAAGAGCATCATGAGCGTCCGCGACGAGCCGACCGGGTTCATCATCTCGATAGACAACACCGGTGGCTCGGCAATTCCATCGGCGAGCCGGTCCAGCAGCAGGTTGGCGTAGTTGAAGAACCCGGTGATCAACAGCAGCGCCAGCGGAATGCCCAGCAGCGAGGCCTTGGTGGCCAGTGCCAGCAGGGCGCCGAAAATCACGATCAACAGCGCCGGCGCGGCTTGCGAAGGCACTGTCAGGTAACGGATGGCGCGGGCCCGGTTCATGTGCAGATCCCCGGTGAATGCAGCACGGCCGGCCGCTGGCCGGGTTGCCGGCAACTCGTCAACGCCCTTGGCGACAAGCTCATGCTTCTACCCCCATTGGCGGCGGGGCAGGTCAACGGTTGCGCAGGTTTTGCTGCGGCGCGCGCCCCGGACCGGTTATGCTTCCCCGGCTCAATCCCAAGTTTCCCACTCCAGTCGAGTCCTCGCAGCCGCAGGATTCCGAAGGCGCGTCATGAAAAAGCGTCGCGAAGCATTGGCCCGACAGAACTTTCCCGGTGCCGCCGCATCCCGCCATGAACAGATGCTGGATGCGGCGGCCAAACATCTCAACGCCAAGGGCGTCTCGCTGACCTCGCTCGGCGACATCGCCGAGAGCCTCGGTGTCTCGCGCGCCACGCTCTACCAATATATAGAGGATCGTGAAGATCTGGTCTTCCAGTGCTACCGGCGCTCCTGTGAGGTGATGGCCCGTCACCTGGGCGAGGCCATCCGGCTGGGTTCGGATGCGGTGGAGGTGCTGGCGCTGTTCGTGGAACGCATGCTCGATCCGGCGCAGCCGGAAATCGCCACGCGCGCCGAGATCGCCGTGCTCAGCCAGGAACGGCATGAAGTCATCCAGGGCTTGTACGACGCCATCATCACCCGCCTCGCCAATGTGCTCGAGGCCGGCGCCCAGGCTGGCGTGCTGCGAGCCTGCGACAGCAACGTCAACGCCAGCGCCATCATCAGCCTGGTGACCTGGGTGCCCTTGATGCCCTATTGGGCGCCGCCCGCCAAGGTCTACACGCCGCAGCGGCTGATGGCTGCGCTCAAAGCCGCGCTGCTGGACGGGTTGGCAGCGGACCGAAGCGCGATGCCGGCGTATCGATGCATCGATTTGTCGCCGCTGGTGACCCGTGTCATCGGTGTATTCGACCGCGACGCAGTCGGCGATGCCAAGCGCGAGACGCTGCTGGCAATCGCCTCGCGACTGTTCAACAGCAAGGGCATCGACTCGACCTCGCTGGAGGAGATCGCCGGCCACGTCGGCGCCACCAAGCGCACGCTCTATCACCATCTGGGCGACAAGCAGACGCTGCTGGCGACCTGCTATGCGCGCGCGTTCCGGATTTTTATTTTCATCATGGACGGCATGAAGCAGTACCCGGGCAGCCGTCTCGAAGCGGTGGCCGCAGCATCTCATGCGCTCTGCATCGCCTACCTCAGTCACGATCTTTCGCCGCTCGCGCCCCTGGTCGGACACGAAGCCCTGGCTGGCGAGACTCAGGCACAGATGGAGCCGCAGGCCGCGGCACTGAGCGAAGGCTATTCCAGCACCTTGTCGGCCGGTTGTGAGGAAGGCAGCTTGCAGATCGATGATCTGTCGGCGCGCATGCTGTTGCTACCGGGTTTCGTGAGCTGGCTGGTGAAGGATACCGGCACGCACGCACCGGATCAGGTGGAGCACATTGCACGGGAGATCAGTGCATTCGTGTGTCTGGGGTTGAGGAAAGGATGATTCGCTGCCTGCATACGCCGATCAGTATCGGGTAGATCCAGCGAAGCATTCCAGTGGGTGCTCGAAGACTCGCGCCGCTGAGCGCTGACGTAGATTCTCGCGCCGATTCGACAGTTGCATTACCGCAGAAGCAGTCGGCCTTGTAGAGCCGAAGCGCCGCCGACACACGGCGCTCGGCACTCAAGTCGATTCCCCTCGGTCACAACGCCGGCTTCTTCACTCCATTCGGCACGAGCAGGCGAATCACGCCGTCGTGCTTGTTCATTACGAAGATCTGCCCTTGCGGGCCGAAGCCGAAGCGCAAGTCGGCGCGAGATGCGGCCCGCTTGTTCTGGCTCGCGAGCTTGTCGTTGACCACTTGCAACAGTGTCTTCTGTTTGCCGCCCTCGTTCAGCAGGATGCGACGGATTGCGTTCGGGCCGCCGTTCAGCGGGCCATTTGCCTTCGCATAGAAGATTTCGCCGCTGGTGAGGTCGCCGAAGATCATCAGGTCGGTCAGTTGCTTGATCTCACGCCCGCGATACACGGTGAGGCCGGTGATCGCGGCCATGCGCTGCAGCAGCGGGTCCTTGTGGTCGTACTCCACCAGCGGCCAGACCAGGCCGGCTTCGCTGCGTGGGTTGTCCAGATCGACCTGGCCATCGACGTACTTGTAGCTGCCTTCCCACTTGTTCCAGCCGAGATTGGCGCCGATGGCGACCGGGCTGATCTCCTCCACCAGGTTCTGGCCGATGTCGGCCACCAGCATGCGGCCATCTTTCGTGTCCCAGGTGAAACGCTGCGGGTTGCGTACGCCGTACGCGAAGATCTCACCCAGCGTGTCGTCCTTGCCGTCGTTGGCGAACGGATTGCCGGCCGGAATCCCGTACTGGCCATTCTTGCTGTTCGAGCCGAGCGGATCGATGCGCAGGATCTTGCCGAACGCAGAAGAAAGATTCTGCGCCAGGTTCATCGGATCGCCGCCTGCGCCGCCATCGGCCAGCCCGACGTACAGCAGGCCGAAGTCAGCAGCGCCGCGCTGGGCGAGCGGATTGAAGCCGATCTGCCCGCCGTTGTGGTTGATGAAGGGCTTGGCCACGCGGAACAGCTCTTTCGGTGCGTCGCCGTCGTACTGTTCGGCGCGGGCATCCTTGGCAGTCCATTCGAGCAGCACCAGGTGATGCGAGACCCTCGGCGAGGGCGAGGTGAAGTCCGGCGTGGCTCGCGTCTTGACGTCGGTGTAGGTGTAGAACTTGCCGTAACCTGGCGTGCCGCGCTCCGCAAACTGCGGATGGAACGCAAAACTCTGCATGCCGCGCTCAGGCATGCCCGTGAATTCCACGTCGACCTTCCACTTGCTCGCATTCACGTCCAGGTACGGCGTGATCTTCTTGCCGTCATAACTCAGGCTGTACAGCATCCCGCGCATCGTGTGAACGAACAGCCGCTTGGTCGCCGGCTCCGTCAGCATGTGCATCAGGCGCGGCGCTTCACCGCCGTCCGCATCCGGAATCGTGGCGAATTCCACGAAGTCCAGTGCGATGACATCCTTCGTCGCCTCAAGCGGCGCGGGGAATGGATCGTTGCTCAGTTGCTCGGCGGAAACGCTGGTGAACGACAGCGTGACGGCGACCGCGAGGGCAATGCTGCGAAACATGAGTGACCTCTCGATGGTGTGATGAGTTGATCAGGGCTTGCCGACAGGAACGGCTGTAGCGCGAAATGGTTTCGGCACGTAGGCGGGGTCGCGGCGCGCCTTGAACTGCGCTTCGAGCACATACCCCGTCTCGCCGACGACGGTGACGGCGACCGCATTGTCCGGATAGCCCTCCTTGAGCGTCGTCACCTTGCCGCCGTTTCCTTCGAGAACGACTTTCGACAGCCGGCCGGGACCGCCGCCTTCGACCACCAGCAGGCTGTTCCTGCCGAAGCTGCGCATGCCATCGGGCCGCTCCAGCGCGCGATCGAGCTGCACTTCGGTTGTCGTGCCGGCCTTGCCATCGCGCCCGATCGGCACCGCGAACAGTTTGCTGCTGGCGAGCGTGTTTACATATAGCGTTTTGCCGAGGATGGCGATGCCGTCCAGCACGCCTCCCGTGGGGCCGAACGCCCCCTCGGTGCTCCAAACGTCGAGGCTCTTCGCGCCCTTCATCAAGCGCACCACCTGCATATTGGCCGTATCGGTTGCGTAGGCGGCACCATTGCTGTCGATGGCGATGTCGTTGCACACCGCGCCTTGCGTCGGGAACGGGTACTTGCCTTTCAACGCGCGGGTTTTCAGGTCGAATGCATATAGCGCAGCCTGAGGTGGTGACGGCTCGCCGGCCTGAGGAGTATTGGGGCTGGAGCAGGCCCATAACGTGTTCGACGCATCGTCGGCCAGTACGCCCAGGACGTTCTGCATTCCTTCCGTTTCCGGGCCGATCCACGGCTCGGCCTGGCTCGCGCCGGGCTGCGCCCGATAGATCGTGCGCTCCACGATGCTGCCGACGTAGATCGCGCCATTCCTGTCGGAGGTCAGGCTTTCCGGCACTACCTGCCGGCCTGGAATGAGGATCTCCGCGGGCGGCTGCGCGGCATGCGCGACCGAAAAGAGGGCGTAGGTGCTCAACAGGCACGCGGCTTTCACGACGGCAGACAACTTGGGGGATTCCTTGAAGTTCATCTTCTTCTCTGCAGCGAAAATCCAGTGGATGTTCCAATCACGGGCGGTGCCACGCGGGCGAGACGCAGTGAAGTCGGGGCGGTGGGACATCAAGACTCTCCGCCGCGTCCGATAATACATAGCATGTTAAGTGATCGGAACATGCGCCGGCCCGATACCGGCTTCGCAACCGATGCTCTCTGGGCATCGACGGGATTTGCGAACAGGCCGACAGGTACGGTTGCCGCGGACGGGCATTGCGAGCCTCGAATGAGGATCGAGGCCATGACCCTGGCGCCGTCGAGGTGTGATGGGCTCCGAAGCGCAGGTAGCCGGCGGTCGGAAAGACGGCCGGCTACTTCTTCAAAGACTTGTCAGCGTGCGCGCTGCAGGTAGTCGGTCGCCACGGCCAGCATCGCCCGTGTGCCCACTGCCATGCCGGCCTCATCGACGTAGAACAGCGGCGAGTGATTGAAGGCCACGGTGGCGGGGTCGCGATCCGGCGGCGTGATCCCGACCCAGAAGAACAGAGACGGCACTTTCTCGCCGTAGAACGAGAAGTCCTCGGCCGTGGTCTGCAGGCTGATGACGCGCAGGTTGTCCTTGCCCACGATTTTTTCCAGCGACGGCAGCGATTGCTGGGTCAGTGCCGGATCGTTGATGACCGGCGGATTGGGATGGTCGCGCACGCTGAGCGTGGCGCTGGCGCCGCTGGCGGCAGCAATGTTCTTCACGGTGCGATCCATGCGCTGCAGCACGTCGGCACGCACGGCCTTGTCGAAGGTGCGGATGGTGCCGAGCATCTCGACTTCATCCGGAATGATGTTGTAGCGCACGCCACCCTTGATGGCACCGACGCTGATCACGGTGGGAATGGCGGTGATGTCGACCTGGCGGCTGACGATGGTCTGCAATCCGGTCACGATCTGCGAGGCGGCGACCACCGGGTCGATGCCGACCCAGGGGCTGGCGCCGTGTGTCTGCCGGCCGCTCACCTTGATGGTGAAAGAGTCCGAGCCGGCCATCATCGGGCCGCTGCGATAGCCAATCACGCCCGTGGGCAGCGATGCGATCACGTGCATGCCGAACACGGCCTCGGGCTTGGCGATGTCGAACAGGCCTTCGGCAAGCATGCGGCTGGCGCCGCCGGTTTCACCTTCCGGCGCACCTTCTTCGGCGGGTTGAAAGATGAACAGCACTTGGCCCCGCAGCTTGTCGCGCATTCCGGCCAATACCTCGGCAATGCCCAGCATCATGGCAACGTGCGCGTCGTGGCCGCATGCGTGCATGACGCCTACCTTGTCGCCGCGATACTCAGCCGTGACCGTGGATTTGAACGGCAGGTCCACCTGTTCGGTGACCGGCAGCGCGTCCATGTCGGCGCGCAGGCCGATGGTTGGCCCAGGCAATGCTCCGCGCAGCAGGCCGGCCACGCCGGTGACGGCAATGCCTGTCTTCACTTCGATGCCTAACGCGCGCAGGCGCTTCGCGACGATTTCCGAGGTCCGCACTTCGCGATTGCTGAGCTCGGGATGCTGATGCAGGTCGCGCCGCCATTCGATCACTTTCGGCGCCACTTGCTTTGCGGCCAAGTCGAGTTCGTTCGGCGTGATGTCCGCTGCGGCAGTACCTGCCAGCAGACTGCAGCAGGCGAGTAGCGAGGCGGAACGTAGCAGAGCGGGGCGGAACACAGTCAGAGCAGGGGAACGAGTCC